>JAEIGA010004165.1_pt1 | contig 22395 bp, 16 predicted proteins | sample 9270691 | NCBI WGS metagenome assembly JAEIGA01 (sample SAMN17057246, study PRJNA624740) | gut metagenome | biome: biome; isolation source: fecal sample | host: Bos grunniens | place: China: Xizang | collected 2019 | reverse complement strand
GGTTAGGACACGGGCTTTTCATGCCTGTAAGAGGAGTTCGACTCTCCTTGGGGGTGCCATTTAAGGCGAGGTAGCTCAGTTGGTAGAGCAGCGGACTGAAAATTCGCGTGTCGTCGGTTCGATCCCGACCCTTGCCACCATTTTTGCAATGTCAGCCTAACGGCTGGCCTTTTTTTTGCACTTTTCCCAAACTTCATTTAGAAATAGCCTGGCGCAACCCTAATTGTAGCCTCCCCACCTCTATTTAAACGCTACAAAAACCAATCCGCACGCCCAACAGCGCCGCGCACTCGTATTAAAAAGCCGCCTTCAAGAAAACTGCCATTACAATCTACAGCTCCGTTTGCTTGTGTCGAGAAGAAATCCAAGATCGCCTCCATTACAATCTACTGCACATCCCCCTACACGCTCTGTTACCCACCTCCATCGGCCTCTTCTCTACTTCAATCGTAAACACGCATATCCCCCAACTTCATTCAAGAACAGACGCATCTCTACTTCTATTGAGGACGCACACCTCCATTTCAATCAAGAGCAGATGCTTTCATCCATTAACGCTTCACCCCTTCTTTACCTTTTAAACGAATTCATTCACACCCCCTTTTATTTGCACAAATCGCCACCTTCCTCAAAAAAAAATAAAATATTTGCAAAAAATGCTTGCACCGAAAAAATCATTGTGCTATCATATACGCCGTTTTAACCGCTCGGGTGGTGAAATGGCATACACGCATGCTTGAGGTGCATGTGGAGAGATCCGTGGGGGTTCGAGTCCCCCCCCGAGCACCATTCGGGAAGCCTGCAAACACTGTTTGCAGGCTTTTTTCTTTTTATTCATATCCTTTCCAGTGTCCACTCTTTTAGTCGCAGATGAGAAAATGCGATTGACACTCTTTTTCATTGCGTTTTACAGTCGCACTTTGTATAATGCAGGCCGTTTTTGCCCGGGATATTTCTTTACGAATACCCGATTATGTGCGATACTATAAGTTGTCTGCCCTGTAGCTCAGTGGATAGAGCAGCGGTTTCCTAAACCGCGTGCCGCAGGTTCGATTCCTGTCAGGGCAACCATTTAACACGCGTTTCTAATGTACATTCCTTTGTCTATAGGATGTATCTGAGAACGAAAAGGCACAGAAAGGCAAAGCCATGCGGAAGATTGTCGTCTCTTTAATTCTTTTGGCGCTCATCGGCGGCGGCATTTGGTGGTATCGCAACCGTCCCAAACCTGTTCAAGCAGAAATCGCCTATAAAACTGAAGCCATCACACGCGGCCAAGCCGTTCAAACCATTTTGGCTACGGGCACGATTGAACCTGAGGACCTCATTGATATCGGCGCACAGGTCACCGGCCAGATTATGAAATTCGGCACGGACACCGAAGGGAAAGAGGTCGATTACTGCTCTGAAGTGCGCAAAGGGCAACTCCTCGCGCGCATTGACGATGTCACTTACAAAGCAGAAGTCACCATCTCAAAGGCAAATCTCACCACCGCAAAGGCTCAGCTCGCAGGCGCACAAGCCGACACTGCACAGTTGAACGCCAAGCTCCGTCAAGCCGAACGCGAATGGAAGCGCGCCCAACAAATGGGCGTGGGCGATGCCATTTCGCAGAAGGATTACGACGCCTATCTGAGTGCATATGAGGTCGCCGTGGCCAATCTGAAGGTGGGCGAAGCGAAAATTGAACAAGCAGAAGCGGCCATCGCACAAGCACAAGCACAATTGGAAAAGGCGGAGCGCAACCTCTCCTACTGCGACATCCTCTCTACCGTTGATGGCATTATCATTGACCGCCGCGTCAATATCGGCCAGACCGTGACCGCTTCGATGAGCACGCCTTCGCTCTTCCTCGTGGCAAAAGACTTACGAAAGATTGAAATTTGGGTCCCCGTCAACGAAGCAGACATCGGTGCCATCAAGGTGGGACAGCGTGTTCGATTCGCCGTTGATGCCTTCCCTGAAAAGGATTTTGAAGGTAAGGTCGCCCGCATTCGCCTAAATGCCTCGATGAGTTCCAACGTGGTGACCTACACCGTTGAAGTCGCCACCGAAAACCCTGACTCCCTTCTGCTCCCCTACCTCACAGCAAATGTGCAGTTCATCCTTGCTGAATCGCCGAAGGATGCGCTTCTTGTGCCAGCGGCGGCGCTACGTTGGCGGCCTACAGGGTGGGAACCTGCGGAGGGGGACGAACAAAAGTCCTACGTCTTCGTGCAGGATGAACAAGGTCACCCCGTCCCTGTGGAAGTCACTTGTGGCGTAAGCGATGATATCCATTCTGCCATCACCACCGACAAACTTGAGGTTGGCGACTCAGTCATCACGGGCACGCTGACGAAGATTGAAGTGCAGCAAGCCGCCGCCGCAGGCGAAAACCCCTTCATGCCCAAGCCTCCTCGGTGGGGTCGTCGCCGTTAATCTACTCGGCCAAAGGAGGCTTATGACTACTCCATCCGCAGCGCCCGCGCTCATTGAATTGAAAAACCTCACCAAGAACTACCTCCTCGGCGATGTGGAAGTCCCTGTGTTAAAGGGGATTTCCATGAAAATTCACGAGGGGACACTCTTGGCCCTCATGGGCCCCTCGGGTGGCGGTAAATCAACGCTAATGAATATCCTTGGCTTCCTTGACACCCTCTCTGGAGGCCAATATCTGCTTGACGGAAAGGATGTCAGCACACTCTCCTCCAATGCTCGAGCAGACCTACGCAATGAGCGCATTGGCTTTGTCTTCCAAAACTTCAATCTCCTTGCGCGCACCTCTGCACTGAAAAACGTGATGATGCCCTTGGAGTACGCCAAAAACCGCCCCTCTCCCAAAGAACAACGCGCCTGGGCCGAACACCTTTTAGAGCGCGTAGGGCTCAAAGAACGCATGGATCACCACCCCTCTCAAATGAGTGGCGGCCAGCAACAACGCGTTGCCATCGCACGTGCATTAGTCAATCGCCCAAAGATTCTGTTCGCAGACGAGCCCACGGGCAACCTTGACTCCAAAACTTCAGAAGAAGTCTTGCACATGTTTCAGGAGCTAAACGCGAAGGAAGGCATCACCATCGTGTTGGTGACCCACTCCCCCGAAGTGGGCGCTTTCGCCAAGGAAGCCTACCACATTAAAGACGGCCTCGTGGTCGACGGCACCTACTAAGTCTGCTAAGGGGAATGATTCATATGAATTTACTGCGACAAATCCTAGCGGCCTTCGTCTCTCTTCGACGCAACGTCTTGCGTTCACTGCTCACAATGTTGGGCATTGTTATTGGCGTGGGTGTCGTGATTACCATGATGGAAATCGGCGCAGGTGCGGCGAAGTCAATCAAGAGCTCCATCTCCAACATGGGCACCAACGTCATGATGATTTGGCCCTCGGCCGTCAAAACCTCCGGCACCAGCTCTGGTGCGGGTGGTTCTGTGACCTTAACCGAGGCCGACTGCGTAGCCATCGCAGCCGAATGCCTCTCCGTTGAAGCCGCCTCTCCCACCCTTTCGCGCCGTGGCATCCAAGCCATCGCGGGCAATCGCAACTGGACGCCCTTTACGGTCTATTCAGGCAACGAGGATTACTTCATCGTCCAATCGTGGAAGACGCCCGAAAGTGGTCGTTACTTCACCAAACGCGAAGTCGACACCGCCGCCTGCGTCTGCGTCATCGGACAAACCGTTAAAGAAGAACTCTTCCCTGGCGAAAATCCTGTTGGGCGCGACTTACGCCTCAATAGCGTCCTCTTCAAGGTGATTGGCGTCCTCCCCCGAAAAGGTGCCAACATGATGGGCATGGACCAGGACGACACCGTGGTGGTCCCTTGGCGCACCATGCGCAATCGCCTTTCGCGTTCGGGTTCCTCTGCCACAGGCGCAGGGGCAGTCTCTTCTACGACCTCGTCCGCCTCAACGACGAGCTCTGTTTACCCAGAAAACACCACCTCCATCTATCCTGCTCGCGACAGTGTACAAGCGAAAAACTATCCATTACCTGTTCGCTTTAACAATATTGACCAAATTACCTGCTCGGCGAAATCACCCGAACAGGTCGCCGACGCAATGCGCCAGATTACCGAGGTCCTTCGTCGCAGACATCACATCGCACCTGGCATGCCCAATGACTTCCAAATTCGCGACATGTCAGAAATGTTGAAAACGATGACCTCCACGAGCGGTTTGATGACCTCGCTCTTATTGATTGTCGCGCTCCTCTCACTCGTTGTCGGCGGCGTGGGCATCATGAATATCATGTTGGTCAGCGTCACCGAACGCACCCGTGAAATCGGCTTACGCATGGCAGTGGGCGCTCGTGGGTCGCGCATCCTTTCCCAATTCCTCACCGAGTCCGTGCTGCTCTGCTTCATGGGCGGGATTGTTGGCATTGGTGCAGGTCGATGCGCCTCAATTGTCATTGCCAAAGTGCTCCACTGGCCGGTTAGTGTCTCGCTCAATGCCATCCTGCTTTCCGCGGGCATCTCTGCCGCCATTGGCGTGGTCTTCGGCTTTTACCCCGCATGGCGTGCAAGCCGTCTCAACCCCATTGATGCCCTTCGTCACGAATAATTTTCTCGGAACCCACGATGAACCCTCCCGAAGATTTGCTTAAAGCCGCACGTAACGCCGCAAAAAACGCCTACGCGCCCTACTCGCACTTTACCGTTGGTGCGGCCTTACTGGCTGAAAGCGGGAAGATTTACACGGGATGCAACGTAGAAAATAGTTCCTACGGTCTCACCGTCTGCGCCGAACGCAATGCGTTCTTCGCCGCCATCGCCGCAGGCGAACGTCACTTTACGGCGCTAGCGCTCAGCGCACCCAAAGCCGTCACCCCCTGTGGTGCTTGCAGACAAGTTTTGGCCGAATTCTGCGATGCCACCCTGCCCGTCTTCGTAACCGACCACGAGGCCACGCACACTTGCTCACTAACGCTCGGCGACCTTTTCCCCTCTCCTTTCACCTTTAACGAACCTGGCAACACAATGCCCTAATCTGCCTCGCGGCGCTTACTTAAAATGCATATGACTGTTGCCGAATCTCCCATCACACCCCCTTGGCAAGCCGCCCCAGCACCAAACTCGGCGTTGTTGGAGGCTGTGTACCAAGAGGCTATACACGCGCATCTCAATCTCCACCCCGCAGTCGCCCGTATCGCTGCCCGACGCATCTCCTCCGTGGCAGAGATTGAGACGTGGTTGAATCCCTTGCGCGCACCCTTTTGCGACCCTACACAAATTCATGATGTCGACCTCGCCGTAACACGTCTGCGACACGCCATTCAGGCCCACCAAAGTATTCTCGTATTTGGTGACTATGACACCGATGGCATCACCGCTACGGCGTTAATGACGCAAGCCCTTCGCCAGTGCGGTGCGCGTGTTACCTCTTTCATCCCCGATCGCGAACGCGAAGGCTATGGGCTTACGCCGGCAGCAATTGAACGTTGCCTTAACGAAAACGCTAAGCCTGATCTACTTGTCACCGTGGACTGTGGCATCTCATGTGTTGATGAGGTCGCCTCCCTCAATCAACTCGGCATTGAGGTCATCATTACCGACCACCACGTCCCCCCAGAACAGTTGCCCCCTGCGTATGCAATCGTCAATCCCCGTTTAGGCGCGCCCAAAGGCGCCGAAAATATGTGTGGGTGCGCCACTGCACATGCGCTTATCCGTGCACTCGCCGTCCATTTCCCCGCATGTGACCATCGCCTTTTCCTTGATTTGGTCGCCATCGCAACCATTGCAGACGTCATGTCGCTCACTGGTGAAAACCGTTCACTCGTGACCAAAGGGCTTTCGATCCTCAGCAAATACCAAAATGGCAATCCTGGACTCCACGCCCTTGCCGAAGTGCATAACCTCAAATTTGCCGAACTTACTGCCGAGCAGCTCGCCTTTAAGTTAATTCCTTGCATCAATGCCGCGAGCCGCATTGGCAACTGCGCCTGCGCCTGCACCCTCATCAATCTCAGTCCACCCGCTAAGTGGTCCACACAATCAGATGCACTCAAGCAAGCTTGCCGTCAGGCAGCAAATGAATTGAAAGCCGCCAATCAAGAACGTCGCGAGATTGAAGCCTACCTTCGCAATGTCATTGACAATCAAGCACTCCCACAATTCAAAAATCTCATCTTTGCCGCGGGTACACGTGACGAAGGCTTCCATCCAGGCGTCCTTGGGATTGTAGCGGCGCGACTCTCCGAACAATCAGGCGTGCCCGCAGTGGTTTGTTGCATCCAAGCAGATGGCAGTGGGTGTGGTTCGATTCGTTCACGCGGCGGATGGCATGCGGTAAAAGCACTTGATACCGTTAGCGACCTCCTCGCCCACTATGGGGGCCATGCCGCCGCTTCGGGTTTTTCCCTTAAACCCGGTGCATTTAAAGCCTTCCGCGAACGTTTCCCAAAGGCATTTGAAGAAGGGCAAGTTGAAGCAGAACCCATCACCTACGATGAAAGCCTTGACTGTGTCATTGACGAAGGGCTCTTAGACTCCTTGGACCTACTCGAACCCTTTGGGAATGGCAATCCCAAGCCCGTCTTCGCCAAAACGTTTATCCTCAACACCCATCGCAACATTGGGGCAGATAAGACCCATCTTGATCTCACCCTACGCGATCCCGCACGGCAAGGGTCTGGCTTTACCCGTGCTGTTTGGTTTGGCGCCGCCCATCGCGCCTCTACATGGCAATCAGGCATGCGGTTGCGCCTTCTCTTTACCATCAGTCGCGACACCTACCACCCTAACGTGCCCTCCCTCCATCTCATCGACGCCCTTCCCCTCCCATAACCCAAACCGAAGCGCACACTTGAAGAAGAAGTGCGCCTAAATGGGACGATGATTGAGCCTCCTCCGCAAACCTTCGCGGCAGGGAATCTATTTCATTCGCAATAAACTGCTTGATTTTCAATGTCTAAATTGAAAAAAATGCTTTTTTTTGCTACATTATACAGTATGAAACGTTTGCTATTTGTCTTTGCGACATTGCTCCCTGTTTTTGCGCTGGCACAGGTGAAGGATTTAGGCGCTTATAAACAACCGATTCCAATCACCGACAATGGTGATTTGCGTCGGCTTGATGCTGCACTCTATGACTCGGGCTTTATCTTCAATGAAGATGTCCGCCAAGAGTATTTTGACCACTGCTTATTGTTGGTCACCCCACACTTAAAGTTTAGCGAAAAGACCTGGGACTGGTTGATTGAACACCCTGCAGTGTTGAATGCGACCTTTGCTTTGGAATACCCGCCGAACCCCAATGTGATCCATAACTTTGTCAAATTGGCGAAGTTGGTCGGCCCCGTGTATGCCGAAAAGTACCAACAGCTCTTGATTGCTTTCGCCGTAAGATATCGCGACCAACGCCTCTTGGACTCTTCCCTCTCGGCTGACCGTTACGGCATCATCAATAGCCGCAACTTCACTTGGGATCCCAAGCGCAAGGATGAATTGGAGCAAGAGGTCTCTCGTCGCCAAGGGTGGTCTGTCAATCACGATGTTACCCCGCCCGCCGATGGCGCGCTTGCACGCGACTCCAATGGCTCCATCTACAAAGATGAATTGGAGAAGCAACGTTGGATGCGTCAACTGCACAGTCAGTTTGACCTCGGCAATGACAACGATGCCAAGCATACGGCAAATTGGTTGAAGAAGAATTCAAAAACCAAAATTTATGAAATTATGTCCTTGTCTTCGCATGCCTTTTATGGCAAGACGGGCATTAAGCTCTCCGAAGGGCGCGAACCCAAGCAGTTGCCTTGGGATAAGATTGCTCACGTGGCAGGACGTTATCCGCCGCGCATGGAGGGGGCGATTACAGATAATCTCTGCCTGCGCATTATGCGTTACGAAGAAAAGGGCGCCGAACGCTCCGGACTCTTCCCTTTGTCCAAAGCTCCGTGGCCCCTCTTACTGCTCTTAACGCAGAAGGATCCCTTGGATGAATCCACCTACTGGTGGAATTACTACAAAGGTAAAGGCTCCGTGCCGGGTTATGCCACCTACTCTTTTGACTACACCAAACCTGAAATTCGCTATGCCGATGGTCCGTGGCACCCCGATGCTACACCGCGTATTTTGACAGATGGTGGCGTGTGCGGCCGTTTGTCAACCATGGCCGAATTCGCCCAACGCTCCATCGGCACCCCCGCTCAAGGTATGGGTCAACCCGGCCACCGCGCCTTCATGACCTATTCTTATCGCAATGGAAAATATTTTGCTGATATGCACCACTCGGTGGATACTATTGAGGTGTCGACTGTAGGGTGGCTGTTGCCGCCGATTTATGGGCCCGTGACAGATACACAAACGAAACTCACCGGCTTCCAAAAGATGACTGGCTCCAATAGCGACGCTTACCTGCGCGACAATATTCGTTGGCACATCGGCCTCTGCGAAGCGATGAACATTGGCTTGGAGGGTTGGGAAGATTCGCGCATGGCCCTGCACATTCTTGACATGTACACAGCGGCAAGCGAAGATTGGAAGAATGCATCCACGGCCCAACAAGAGGCCTTACTGCGTTCGGCAATGTTGAAAAACACCGCGAATACTGACGTCATTTTCCGTTTGGCGGGAGCGCGTAAGGGAAATGCTTCGAAGATTCTTGACCTCATGCAGGGCTTCTGTAACTTCTTCGTCAGCGTCACGGATGGGTGCACTGGCGACAAGGCACTGGCGCGAAATACTAACTTTGGCAACACGCAGGCGGGCGCAGACTTGACCGCTCTCCTCCGCAATAACTTCTCCACTGCAGGCAATCGCAATACGAAAAAGACCAAAAACGAATGGGCTTTATTCGTGCGCAATGCGATTTTTAAAGGCGCTTTCACCAACATCCCAGACGAAGGTGACCCGAAGTACGCACATAGTCGTATTGAATGGGTGCGCGATAAAAACGCCTATGCCAAAGCTGTCGCAGAGGAGTTGAAGTACCAAAAGCGTCTCAAAGACTCACCCTTCCTCGCAGACGTCCAACAATTGAATGACAAATATGACAAAGTTCGCCTCGCAGGTGAACAGGACCGGACGCGCAACGTGAAGGAAGAACGGCAACGTCGCGAAGCTGAAGAAAACGCATGGTAAGGCGACCCGTTTCGCCTACCTGCGTATCCTCGCCGCAAGTTTGTCCGAACCCGTTTTCCGGAAAGTTAAATTCGTATGTTTTTTCTCCGTAAAAAGAATAAACCCACCATCATTCCTCGTTCAGAACACTCCCTCTCCCGACGTGACATTGATCCTGATGCACTCAAGGTGTTGTACCGATTGGCCTCTTTGAATCACGAAGCTTACCTCGTGGGCGGGAGCGTCCGAGATCTCTTATTAGGGCGAAAGCCGAAAGACTTTGACGTGGGCACCGATGCCCGCCCCAATGAAATCCGTCACATCTTCCGCAACTGCTTCCTCGTGGGCAAGCGCTTTCGTCTCGCCCATATCGTCTTTGGCAAAAAGGTGATTGAAACCGCCACCTTCCGTAAAGCGCCGGCACCCGATGCCGTCCAGGACGAGCATGGCCTTTATCAGTATGAGGACAACACCTTCGGCACGCCGCAGGAAGATGCGCTTCGTCGCGATTTTACGGTAAATGGACTCTTTTATGACATTAAGACCTTCTCCATCATTGACTACGTTGGTGGCTTAAAAGATCTTAAGAACAAGACGATTCGTTCGATTGGCGACCCTTGCATCCGCTTCCAGGAAGACCCTGTCCGTATGATGCGTGCGGTGCGTTTTGCCGCGAAGCTCGGCTTTGAAGTCTGCACGGCAGATATCAAGGCAATTCGCAAACACGCCGCAGGCTTAGCCAATGCGTCTACCTCGCGCCTCTGCGAAGAGGTGCAACGTCTCTTTGTTCAACAGGCCACCGAACGTTCAATTCGCCTCGCCTACGATTACGGTTTGCTCGAAATTCTCCTTCCTTCGCTCCACCAGTGGATGGCAGCAAAGGCCGATAACCGCGAACAAGTCTGGCAGGCGCTTCAAGCATTGGATACGGTGTCGGCAAAGCGTGAGACCTCCAATGCCGTTGCCTTCGCGATGCTCTTCTACCCGATGGTCGCTGAAGCCGTGGAGCAACTCCGCGCTCGCACACCCTCTGGAAAGCGCTTTAACACCTTCCATGCGCGCCGTCTCGCCGCAGAAAAGGTATTGACCCCCTTGGTCAAGCACTACCGCTTCCCTCGCGCGCTCTGGATGACGGCAGTCGACATTCTCGAACTCTCTGACCGCCTCACCCGCAAACCTGAACCTGCCTCTGGACGCGATATTCGCTTCATCAACCACGGCATTTTCCCTGAGATTCTCTTGGGGGCCGAGGTCTTTAAGACCCTCTTCCCGTCGCGCACGTGGCAAATTGAAGCTTGGAAGGCGCTTTACAAGAATGCTGGTCCCGTCGCTCGTCAACAGCGTGAAGGCGATTTCATCCCGCCGGCGAATCCTCATTCGCGCAAGGCGCGCCGTCGCCGTCCGCATAAGCGACGCAAGAATCGTCAGGGTGAAGCCCCACAGCCACCCACCGCGTAAAGGGCTCCACGACTCCTCCACCCTTCGTTTCTCCCACCCGTTAGATTACTCCCACTATGAAACTCTACCTTGTCCGCCACGGCGCCTACCGTTCTGACTACACGTCAGAGCGTGGCCCTGGGCTCTCTTCCCGCGGCGAAGAGCAGGCAGATGCCGTGGGGCGCTTCCTCCGTGCGCAACGTGCAGCTCCCGAAGTGCTCATCACGAGCGGTTATCTTCGTGCTCAGGAAACCGCCACACACATCTTGGCGCAACTCAATATCACGCTTGATCCTGTGGAATCGCATGACTTCTCCCCCTCAGGTGACCCCGATACAATGCGTGCGATTATCGAATCCTTGGCTGCAAAAGAGGTCTTAGTGGTTGGCCACATGACCTCAATTGGCGAATTGGCGCATGCGCTTCACTTCCAAGCGCCCCCTTACTTTGACACGTGCACCGTCATGGCTTTTGAGTTTGACGGGCAAAAATGGAAATTTCTTTGGTTCAATGATTGCGGAAGGTCCGTGTTATGACAGAAAAACGTGAAACGCTTGCCACAAGTCTTGGCTTCCTCTTAGTCTCCGCAGGGTGTGCGGTTGGCCTCGGAAATGTTTGGCGATTCCCCTTTATCGTCGGGCAAAACGGTGGTGCACTCTTCGTGCTGCTCTACATCTTCTTCCTCATCCTCTTTGGATTGCCCATGCTAACGGCAGAGTTTGCCGTTGGCCGCGCCTCACAGCGTTCCGTGGTGTCCTCTTATGACGTGTTGACGCCGCGTCCGGGCATCTTCCGCACCATCGCTAAGCTCCAGGTCGCTGGCAACTGGTTGTTGATGATGTTCTACTCCACGGTCGCAGGGTGGATGCTCGCGTATCCGATTGCCCTCCTCAATGGTTGGTGGGACTTCTCCGAATCTGAAGCCTTCTTTGGCAACTTTATTGGCAATGCCACCGCCCAAGTCTTCTGGACTGCCATTGTGACATTCATCGGGTTCGGCGTCTGTGCGCTCGGGCTTAAAAAGGGCGTTGAAAACGTCACAAAGAAGATGATGATGATTCTCTTCGTCCTTTTGGTCGGACTCTGCTTCTATGTGCTCACCTTGCCAGGCGCAGGGAATGGCGTCTCCTTCTACCTCAAGCCCTCGCTTGACATCCTCAAAGAACGCAGCCTCCCGCAAATTCTCTTTGCCGCATTGGGCCAGAGCTTCTTCACGTTGTCCTTAGGTATCGGCTCAATGTCCATCTTCGGTAGCTATACCTCTCGCAAATACACCCTCGCAGGCGAATCGGCAAAGATTATCGGCATTGACACCTTCGTCGCAATGATGGCGGGCTTGGTCATCTTCCCTGCGTGCTTTGCCTACAATGTTAGCCCTGACCAGGGCCCCTCTCTGATCTTCATCACACTTCCCAAGGTCTTCGCTCAGATGCCGGGGGGACGTTGGATTGGGTCTGCCTTCTTCACCTTCTTGGCCTTAGCGGCACTCACCACCGTGATTGCGGTGATTGAAAATATCGTTGCGATGACCATGGAAGCGCGCCAGTGCACGCGCCTTCAGGCAATTAAGCGCAATGCGCCCCTTCTCTTCCTCCTCTCCATTCCTTGCGCGCTCGGCTTCAATGTTTTGAGTGGCATCCAGCCCCTCGGCAAGGGTACTTGTATCCTCGACCTCGAAGACTTCTTAGTCTCTAATATCGCCCTGCCGCTGGGCTCCCTCGCCTTCCTTATCTTCTGCGTGAGCAAGCGCTATTGGGGATGGGACAACTTCCTCAAGGAGGCAAACACAGGCAATGGCTTGCGCCTTGCTAATTGGCTCAAGGGCTACGTCACCTATGTGGTGCCTGCGATTCTCTTGGTCGTCTTCCTCGCCTCCCTTCACCCCTTCGTGAAAAAACTCTTCCCGAGTGATCCCGCACCGACTGAACAAGTGGCCCCCGCGGAAGTCGAAGTCGCCCCTCAAGCCCCCGCTGAGCCCGCGCCAACGCAACCTGCAGGGAATTAATCCTCATGACGCGTCGCGCCCTCCTCTTTGCAGCCTGCATCGTGGCCTTTTTCACCACCTTGCAGGCTGCTACAGTTACTTTATCCCCTGGCGCCACCACAACGCTTGCAGCGGGAAACACCTACCAGGCAACGACCGACGGCACATACACCCTCACCACCAATGGCACCCCCGTTAATGCCACAATAAAAGTCTCCGCAAACGTCACCCTCATCTTAGATAATTGCCATATTTCCTCCACTACCAATTATCCACTCTGGCTCAGCGTAAACAATAAAACACTTACGATTTTGTTCAAACAATCAAACCAAATCATTGCCAATAGTAGCACCTCCCCTTTCTCCCCCATTTACGCAACCGCCTCCAATTCCACACTTATCCTCGCAGAAGCCCCCGGTGCACAGAATGCCACACTCTTCCTTCGTGGTTCTGTCACCAAAGACTATGCGAATCCCCCAATTTATTTTACCTCAAACACAAGCTCCGTCATCATGCGCAGTGGCAACATCACCATCGCCACCTCAGCCCGAACCGCTGGCACCACCTCACTCATCCCTTCTCTCATCTCAACAGGCACGTTTAAAATTCATGGTGGCACTTTAACTGCACAAATGTGCCCACGCTTTAAAGCAAATGAATTGGCATCCACCGACTTGATTGGAAGCAAACTCCAAAATGTTGAAGGAGTTGTCTCCCCGCTCTTTAATTGCACCTCCTTTACCATGACTGGCGGCCTCCTCACCACCGCAGGTGATAAGGTGTGCCCTTATGGAAATCTCCAACTTGTTGCCACCACACAGGCCTATGACACCTCTTATGCTTATGCACAAACGCATCTGAACAATCTCACCTCTGCCACCACCATCTCCCAGACGGGTGGCAGCATCTGCGGCCCAACTGCCGCCTCCTTTTACGGCTTCCCGCCCAACACCTCCATTCCATCAGCTTGTTTTTCTACGGAAAGTAAGTCCGTCACCTCTGATGAGAATGGAAAAGTCAGCGTGAACGGAGCTTACCCCACGTTATGCTACGCCACCTCTCAGTCCCAGGCGATTGCAGAGGTCATCGGAGCTCCGTTAGTCCCCACTGAAAACGGCATTTTAGCCGAAGCCACCTTAGGCATTAGCGATATCCAAATTGACGCAGAAACCCTCGCGCCCATTCTGATTCTTGCGCTTGACATTCCAGGAGACTCCACCTCTACGGAAAAAACACTTTCAATCCAAGTCTTGAGCGACACCTCCGACACACCTTCTACCGTGATCTTTGATCAAGCAATCACTTTTACGCGAGCCTCACCCTCCGGACACTTCACCGCAGAGGTCTCTAAATGTCCATCCCCCACAACCATCGGCTCCACGCGCTACCTCATCCACGCATACAACTAATCCCTCTCCCCCCGCCGTGAGCATCACTAAAAGCATCCGTTAGGATGCATAGTGTGCAAGACTCAATCCTGCCGCGATGGTGGGGCTAGCGCCGCCCCCACACTTCACCCCCTAGCCAACCGCCACCCAGAGCGGCTGCTTAGAAGACGGTATTTATCGTGGCCACGGCCCACTGCGGCCGTGGGAGGAGAAAGGGGTGTCTACGGGAGGAGACGCGTAGGGAATCTTTTTCTGTTTTTATATGGAAGTTTCTTTTCCAAAAGGTGTGATTATGCTACATTATTAACTGTTCTGCGACGGGCTGCCCGAGGTGGACATGCAGCCGCGGTGGATAAAGGAGTCAAAAATGACTTTAGGTCTTTCGTCTTATGAAGCACGTTTTCGTTGGTTAGCAATCATTTGGGTTGTGTTAATGACGATTTGGGTGATGTGCCCATTAGCGTGGCAGACGCGTTTAATTGGAGCGGCCATTTGGTTGGGCGTGACGCTTGCGATTTCGCTTTTGGTGGCGTGGTGGCGTCCACGTTCCTCGCGCGATGTGCCGGTTTTCCTTTGTTTGCGTAACGTTGCGGACGCGCCGATTGACGCGGCCCATCCCGAAGCAACCATTTCCCCAAAGACTTTAGAGACCTTAATTATTCGCCTCAAGGCGGCCAATTATCGTCTGATGACGGCCTCTGAAGCCATCGCGGCGCCTGACCAAAAAGCGGTGGTGCTGACCTTTGATGGCGGTTCGCGCGATGCCTTTTTCAACCTCTTCCCCATTCTTAAAAAGCACCACGCGAAGGCCACCTGCTTCGTACCCGCATTGGATCCGCAGAATGTTGACCATCTGAAATCTTTGGAGATTCAAGAGATGGTGCGCTCGGGCTTGGTTGAGATCGGCTCCACGGTTACAGCCGAACAAGCGACCTCTGCCACACTTCCCGAGGATATCCGCCGCACGCGCAATTGGATGACGGGCGTTTTGGGCCACTTGCCCACGCTCTTCTCGTTGCCCGTCGATGTGGCACCTGAAGCGATTCGCGCTGCGGCCTTAAGCGCAGGCTATAAGTATCTCTTCTCTGCAGGGAAATACATGCGTCCCGTGGCTGAGGCTCCCGATGATATTCGCCGCCGCGTAATCCCTGGTAATCGTCGTCCCTTGCAGATTTATCTCTTGGCCACCCGTGGACGCTATCGCGTTGGCTCTGCGGCCAAACAGGCACACTAAGCACCACCCTTCCCCACCCTCCTGCGGGAGATTTTTATGCCCATTTACAATTCTGTGCTCGAGACCGCGCGCAATACGCCTCTTATTCGTCTCAATCGTTTTAATGATGGCGAAGCGGAGCTATTGGCGAAGGTGGAGTTTTTCAATCCTGGTGGTAGCATCAAAGACCGCGTCGCCCTTGCGATGATTGACGCCGCCGAACGAGATGGTCGCTTGCAACCCGGTGGACTTATCATTGAGCCCACGAGCGGCAACACTGGCATTGGGTTGGCACTTGCCGCCGCCGTCAAAGGCTATCGCCTCATTCTCACCATGCCAGAGACCATGAGCGCCGAACGACGCAAGTTGCTCGCCGCCTATGGCGCGCAACTCGTTCTCACCCCTGGCGAACGTGGTATGGCGGGGGCGATTGCGGAGGCGGAGGCCCTACACGCCGCCAATCCAGGGAGTTGGATCCCGCAACAATTTGAAAACCCCGCCAATCCCGCCGCCCATCGTGAGCAAACAGCACAGGAAATCCTACGCGACACCGATGGGCACGTGGATGTCTTTGTGGCGGGCGTCGGCACGGGCGGCACCCTTTCGGGCATCGCAGCCATCTTAAAAGAGAAGAATCCAGCATTAGAAGTCATCGCTGTGGAACCCGCCACCTCGGCCGTTATCAGTGGCGGTCCTGCAGGGGCACACCCGCTTCAAGGCATCGGCGCAGGATTTATCCCTGCCAACCTCGACACCTCGCTGATTACGCGCGCAGTCCCTGTTACTGCAACAGAAGCTGGCGCGGCAGCCCGATCGGTGGCGAAAAGTGACGGACTGCTCGTGGGCATCTCCGCAGGCGCGGCGCTTCACGTTGCCCGCGAACTCTCCCGCGATGCGGCCTACGCTGGCAAACGTATTGTGGTCATTATTCCCGATGGCGGAGACCGTTACCTCTCCACCTGGCTCTTTGATGCCTAACATAGCATCTGCCACCTAATACTTTAGTTTACACCCCACAATTCATGTAGCCTTCTGTCTTGTGACGGAGGGCTATATTTGATTAACTTTCCCGTGTCAAACGAAGAAGGTCCCCTCGGTTGACCTCTTTTGGAAAGGATTATCCACGATGCATTTACGTTACACCCTACTCGCGTGCGTTGCGCTTTGCCTTAGTTTTGTCGGCTCCCTTTCGGCCGCCAACATCACCTATTTACCCTCTGGACCGCGCGAAGTCTATGTAGGGTGGCCCGTCATCGCGAACGCATCCGATTACACACTCGAACGCAGTGCAGATGAGGGTGCCACATGGACTGATGTAACAGGCGAAACCCTCTGGCGCACACCCCGTGATGCCGTGACAAATCCTGAGGGAACCATTGATAATTGGCAAAGTGCACGCCACCTCAAAGCGCAACCTGGCACGACGGCTCTTTACCGTTTGTCCTACGCCCTCGCGGGGCAAAGTGAACTCACCGTAGAAGCGCCACAGTCCATCACAACGCCCCCCTTGGACGCAGTGCCGTGTTATCACTCCCGCCCTGGTGCCCAACAAATAATCTATCTCGACTTCCATGGTTACGTTGACGACTTCGCTGGGAGTGTAGCAGGCGCGCGTGCGGGATTGGGAGACACCTCACTCACCTATGTAAAAACGGCACCCTTTGCGTTTCAAGGTCGCTTCAAAGACCTCTCAAAGACCTATCCCACCGAAAATGCCATCTATGACATTTGGCGCATGGTAGCAGAAGATTTTGCCATGTTTGATGTGGATATCACCACCGAAACACCACCCTATGACGCTCTTGTTAAATCCAACGAAGCCGACATGGCTTATGGCAAGCGCGTTGTTATTGGCTATAAAGAAGGCACCTCAACTCCATGGTATCCTGGTGGCGGCGCCTTTTCGGGCGGTGGTACCTTTGGCTTCCAACACGATCGCCCCGCCTATGTGTTTAGCCACTCCTCCAGACAAAACATTGCTGCGCAAGTCACGCACGAAGTGTCGCACACCCTTGGTCTTGCGCATGATGGAGGACGTCCATGGTTCGCTTGGTTTGGTGAGACCGCCTATTACCGTGGCGAAGAACTTACCCCAAACGGAGAAATCAATCTTGGTTCGTACTTACAAACAGGAATCACATGGTTCCCTGTGATGGGTGCTGCACCGAGCCCAACATACAAAGATGGTTACTACTATGACTACGATGACTTCATTAATCAATGGAGTCGAGGAAACTACTCCTCCTCCACGACACACGAAGACGACTTCGCCATTTTGTTGGGATTAGTGGAAGGAAACAATCTCTCCTTCACCGAAAGGCCGCCCCTTTATTCCGCTGCCACGCGCAACCTCTTCCTTGCACCCGATGAAGCAGGCGACACGTTGGCAACGGCCACCCACCTCAAGACCTTTATCAAATCTGCGCAACACGCCACCGATGCCGTCATCGGCAAGCACCTCTCTTCAGACAAAACACCCACCCACAATGACGTGGACTGCTTCCGTATCATCACGGCCTCCAGTGGCACCTTGCAGATTGCCGTCGTGCCCAACTACTTAAAGGAGAGCGAAGGCTCCTCCTTAGACGCGATGATTGAAGTACTCAATGCCAACGGAGAAATCATCGACTCTGCGACCACCCCTCAATGGGACGCAAATGTTTATTACTTTGATGACATTCGCAATGCAGAAACCTCCGTAAACCTCCCCGCGGCGGGCACCTATTTTCTGCGTGTCTCTGGCACCGTTCATCCTGTAACGAGCACAACCCTCTCACCCGATGGCTCAGCCTCTCCCGAGACACCGTGGCGCTTTAATGATGCAGAAAATTACGGTTCTGTCGGGCCCTACACCCTCACGGCAGCGTTTACTGCGGATGCCACCCCCACCCTTCCCTCGCCCTTTACGGGCGACACCACCGATTTTACAGAGGAAGCACAAACCCAAATTCTCACCGCCACTGGGGGCATTATTCCCCAAAAAATTACCCTTGATGATGGCAAAGGCTCCACCCTTTCTGCGGCAGAATTGAGCAATGTGCTCACCACGTTAGAAGGATGCCTGCTCTTCTCTAAAGAAAGCGACACGCTCACCATCGCCTACCGCTTTGATGTCATCGCGTTAGACCTCTCCATACCTGGCGAGATTGCGGCGACCGTACAAGTGAACGGCGCTGACAACACGACTGCCGTGCGTTTTTGCGATGGGATTACCTTCTCCATCGTTGACCCGCTCAAAAATACTGTCTCAGCGCTTCCCGTGCAAGCAATTGAGCCCCTTGGCGATGCGAAAAACACGGTAAAACTCACCCTCTCCACCGAAAATACACCCAAGATTTTCGCCATTCGGCTCGTATCCAGACCCTAAGAATCGCAGAGTTTGAACACACTCACGCAACAAAATCCTGCAAAATCTCAAGGGGGCTCGCAAAAAAATACTTGCACTCTTTTCAAACTTCTGCTATCCTATCGCCACTTTTTTCACCAAACGGGAGCCACGCTCCCAAGAAAACTTAAGGAAGTTCATCATGAGCCAGCACAGAAGTCTCAAGGGTTCCGGTAAGATCACGGCTAAGCGCAACGTGCTCAAGCGTTTTGAGCGCATCGATTTGCTCATCAAGCGCGGCCAGTGGAAGGAAGGCGATCGCGGTCAGGGTCTTCGCAAGACCATGCCTGAAGCCTAAACCCTTCGCGCAATCTTTGCATGAAAAAGCGTCGTCTTTGCGACGCTTTTTCTTTTTTCTCCCACACCTCCCCGCACCTGTTTCCTTTTACCTGATAAAGCAACTGAGTACCGCCCTACAGAATTGTGTTTGCCACGCAGTCACATCACCATCAGTAGTGCAGGTATGCTATACTTTAAAGGTATTTGACTCTTGCCGACGAAAAAGCCCCTGTCGGCACACCTATCCCTCGGAGACGGCATGACCGATTGGCAATCCCTCTTAAACCCCGAACAACTCGCCGCAGTGACTGCGCCGGATGGTCCGCTCTTAGTGCTTGCGGCCGCTGGCACAGGGAAGACGCACACCCTCACCTATCGCGTGGCGTACCTCATTGAAAAGGGTATCGCACCGCAAAACATCCTCCTCTTAACCTTTACGAATCGCGCCGCACGGGAGATGTTGGAACGCGCGACGCGATTGGCAGGGCCCGCGATTGGTTCGCTCTGGTCGGGCACCTTCCACCACATTTGCCACCGCATTCTCCGTCGACACGCCGACAAAGTGGGTTATACGCGTTCCTTTCTCATCCTCGATCGTGACGATGCGAATGGATTGATTAACAAAGCCCTTAAGGCACGCGTCTCAGACCTCAAGCATTTTCCCAAGAAAGAGGTCCTCGCCTCCCTCATTGGTAAGGCGGCCAATACACAAGGTGACCTGCGCGAGATTGTTGAGAACACCACGTTTAATGACCCTGTGGACCCAGAGATTGTCTTGGCCATCGCGCGCGACTATGCCGAAATGAAGCGCAATGCCAACGCAATGGACTTCGATGATCTCCTCGTGTTCACCCTCAAACTCTTTGAGGAGCACCCCGAAGTTTTGCAGGAATACAGCACGCGGTTCGTCCATGTGCTCGTGGATGAATACCAAGATACCAACATCATCCAAGCGCGACTCGTGGACTTGCTCGCCTCACACCATCGTAATTTGATGGCCGTGGGCGATGACTTTCAGTGCATCTACTCCTGGCGTGGCGCAGACTTCCGCAACATCATGGACTTCCCGAAGCGTTGGGAAGGGTGTGAAATCATTAAGTTGGAGCGTAATTACCGCTCCGTTCCAGAAGTGCTTGACGTGGCCAATGCCGTGATTGCGGGTAACCCTGACCAATTCCAGAAGACCCTCCGTGCCGTTCGCGACTCGGATCAAGTAAAGCCCCTCGTCTCCTTCTTACGCGATGCGTCCGAACAGTCCCAACTGGTCATCCGCACCATTCAGCGCGCTTTGCAATCGGGTTATGCCCCAAGTGATATCGCCGTGCTCTATCGTTCGCACTTCCATGTGGTGGAACTCGAACTTGATCTGCGCCGCCAACGTCTGGATTACACGTTGACCTCCGGTCAAGGCGTCTTTGAAAGCGTCCACGCCAAGGACGTCATCGCCTACCTTCGCCTCTGTAGTGGTGGCACCGACGAATTCGCCTTCCAACGCATGATGGCGCTCATGCCAAATGTGGGGCCGAAGACTGCCGAAAAGATTTGGCAGAAAATGGGCGGTCAATTCAATGGTGCATTAGAGACCGACCGCCTCAAACTCTCCTCCCTCATGCCCAAAAAGGCACAAGAGGACTGGGCGGTGATCGATCGCCTTATTGGGGAATACCACTCCAAAGATCTTGAGCACAATGGCAATCGTGCGGTCTCCGCGTTCTTAGACGCGTGGTACGAAGCCTATCTCCGCCGCAATTTTGACAACGCAGAGGATCGTTGCGATGATGTCGCCGCCCTCGCTGCGCAGTTTGAACGCGGCAAACCCGTGGCTGAATTCCTCTATGACGTGGCACTCATGACCAATGTGGATGCCGAACAAGCGCGCGCCATGGATGATGTTCCAGGCATTCGTCTCTCCACCGTGCACCAAGCGAAGGGCTTAGAGTGGCCCTTTGTCATCGTGCTATGGTGCAACGAAGAGATGTTCCCCAGCGGACGCGCCCTCAAAGAGGGGGATGACGCAGAAGAACGTCGCCTCTTCTACGTTGCCGTCACCCGCGCCAAAGACAACCTCTTCCTCTGCGTTCCCTCCACCCGAAAGATTGCTCACAACGGTGGCACACTCTACTTGAAGCCCTCACGCTTCATTAAAGAAATCCCCAATGAGCTCGTCTCTAAACGCTATGGCTTCTACTAATCCCTCCCACCTCCGCTATCTGCTCGCGCTTATTGCGCTTGTGACCCTGCCCACCCTCGGTGTGGCAGAAGCGCAGAGCTTCCAATTGCAGACCGAGGCCTCGCTCACACTCTCAATCTCTCAAGAGGCAGATGAAGCCATTGACCGCGCACAGCGTTGGCTCACCGCACAGCCTGCCCCAAATCAACGCATTGACAAGCTCCTGCGCGACTATGCACTTACCCCCGCAGAGGCCCCCGCCTTTCGCATTGCACGATGTGACATCACCCCCTTGGAATACGCGATGCCCGTGCCCGAAGCGATAGAGACCTACACCAATCTCACCGCCACGGTCGAACAACACCGTAGCAACCCCAAGCGCCTCTTTGCGCTCCAACGAGACATTCCCACCGAAAATCCGCCCTCAAACTGGCGCGAGATCATCGCCTTAGCGCTCATTAACACCCAAAAAGTCAGCTCAATGGGGGGCCATTGGAATGACTCCGCCGAAGACACCCTCTGGGCAATCCTCGCGCTTCGTGCCCTTCTCAATGAGTCCACACCTGTGCAACTCGCCGAGTAAACGCAGTTAACTTGCCGAATAAACGCATTTTAAGTTTTCAATAAAAAAATACACGCGCTTCCGAAGAGGCGCGTGTATTTTTGTGCACTGTATTGCGTTAGCGCATTACATCATGCCGCCCATGCTGGGATCAGGCATTACAGGAGCCGTCTTGGGCTCAGGGATTTCGGTGATCATGCACTCGGTGGTGAGGAGGAGACCAGCGATAGAGGCGGCGTTCTGGAGGGCAGAACGGGTCACCTTAGCGGGGTCAAGAACGCCTGCTTCAACGAGGTCAACGAATTCGCCGGTAGCCACGTTGTAGCCATTGTTGCCAGCAGCGAGTTTCACCTTTTCAACGATGAGAGCGGCTTCGAGGCCAGCATTCTGGACGAGCTGACGAAGCGGAGCTTCCATTGCACGGCCGAGGATTTCAGCGCCAATCTTTTCGTCACCGCAGAGGGAGGCAGCGCAATCTTCAACAGCCTTCTGGCAACGGATCAATGCGACGCCACCGCCAGGCACAATGCCTTCTTCCACAGCAGCGCGGGTAGCGTGCAATGCGTCATCCACGCGGTCCTTCTTTTCCTTCATCGCAGCTTCGGTCTGTGCGCCCACCTTGATGACGGCCACACCACCTGCGAGCTTTGCGAGGCGTTCCTGGAGCTTTTCACGATCGTAGTCGGAAGAAGTGGTATCGATCTGGTGCTTGATTTCAGCCACGCGACCCTGGATTTCAGAAGTCTTGCCAGCGCCTTCCACGATGGTGGTGCTTTCCTTGTCCACCGTAACGCGCTTAGCGGTGCCGAGCTGATCAACCGTGACGGATTCAAGTTTGATGCCGAGATCTTCGGAGATAACCTGACCACCGGTGAGGATGGCGATATCCTTGAGCATTTCCTTACGGCGGTCACCGAAGCCAGGAGCCTT
>JAEIGA010004164.1_pt1 | contig 22397 bp, 35 predicted proteins | sample 9270691 | NCBI WGS metagenome assembly JAEIGA01 (sample SAMN17057246, study PRJNA624740) | gut metagenome | biome: biome; isolation source: fecal sample | host: Bos grunniens | place: China: Xizang | collected 2019 | reverse complement strand
GGAAGCTGAAAGGTGTGCGTCGGTGTTGTTCCTTGTCTCATATGTTACTCCTTTCTTACAGTACGTCGTTAAACACGATTTCGGAGGCCGTGGTGTGAAGGACACCAAACGCATCCAGCCACAGCGCATGATCGCCGACCCGGAGAATGGCGCGAACGCCATCGTTTTCAAGGGCCGGTCTTTCAAGACCGACAAAGGCCTGATCGTAATCGGGTCGCATGGTATGTCGCGCGTCATCGCTCATAAACGCGCCCGCGAGCCTCGGGTCGGATACCACACCGCCGTGGATCGTTTTGCGCGTTTCGGAGCCAATGTTGCGGTCAATGCTGGACACGAAGGCCACGCCTCTCGTATAGGTGGCGCCGCCCAGCACGTCTTCGTTGTCGGTCACGCGCATCTTGGTTCCCGACACCGTTTTAATCTCGCCCATATCGAACTCGATCTCAGGGCCGATGGCCATGGCGACCTCGCCCTCCGCGCCCGGCGTGATGTCCGAGCATATCGTCGAGCTTCCCCGAATCTTGGCGTTTCCGCACTCCATGTTACCGTCGGCGTCCACCTTGAAGTTCTTACTGTTGAAAACAGGCACGTTCTCATAATCGAGATTGTGGAGAAGGTCCTCCATATCCCGTTCCTTCTTCACCTGCTCATTGCGAAGCGCCTTCACCTCGGCGCGGAGCGTCTCCACCTCGCGGAGCAAAGCCGCTGTGGAAGCCATACCCTTAAACATACCGCTGACCTCCCTCCTCATACTCGATCTGCAAATACCGAATCTCCACGTCGCCGTATCCCTCGACGCGGATCTTGTGCCCGAAGGCGCACGTGCACCGCACCGCAAGGGACAGCACGTAGGTCTTGTTCTCCTTCAGGTCCATCATCTTGTAGGCGGCCATCTTGCCGTCCTTCATCAGCGAAAGCCGCACAGAGTCTCCGCCGTCGGCAGAGGCGGACAAGCGAGCCACCTGAAGACGAATGCGCAGAATACGCTTCTCGATCAGCTCCCCGCCGTAGCTCATGTCGGTTTCAAACAGGAAATACCCGCAGGGTCCTCCGCCGAAGCGCTTGATCTCACCGATAGGAACCGTTCCGTCCATGCGATTGGCGGCAAAGATGCCATCGTTCCCGCACTTGGCGCAGTAGATGGGAGCGCTCAGCTCATGCTCGATCATGCCCCAAGAGCGCGACACCGTATCATAGGTGAAGATTCCCTCGGAGGGGATATAGCAATAGACCACGCGGTCATCCGCGCCGAGAACCGCTCCCTCAAAGGAGGATATCTCAAGATTATCCGAGAGGCATTCGGGATAGCCGCCCGTGTAAGCGTAGATACCGTCCTCCGAGACGAAGAACAGTACGCGGTTGCATTCACATACCGCCCGCTGTGAAAGCGCTCCAATACGGGCGATATCGGCGATACGGAAGGGGTTCTTGTTGTTGTAAATTTGGTGCATGAAGTTCCGCTTAAAGGCCACCACGTGGTTATCGTAGACGGCAAGCGCCGTGAATTCACCCGAAGCGTTAATGTCCGATTGCGTAGCCGATACCCACGCGCCCCCCTCCGCGATGCCCACAGAGGCGTCATCGGCGTTGGGGAGCGTGAAGTCGGCGTAGTTGTTCCACGCCGAGGCAAAGACCTTGCCGTCCTTGACACCGAATACACGGCCCTGATGGACCGCCGCGATATCCAGCTGAGGAACCGCGTTGTCCTCGGTATTAAAGGAGGTCAGGGTAATCATGCCAACGACCCCCGTCGGGCGCGTAAAGGACATGCAGAAGGGATAGATCAGAATGCGACGGTCATAGGTGGCCGTCACAATGTTGTCATCCTCGGAGCTGTATACGTTAAAGGGCACCACCGAGATGGGCGTTCCCTTGGTGTAAGGAAAGGAGGAGCTCAGAACCGTGCTCGCGGGAATCTGAACCCCGTTCTCGGTCACGTAGACAAGCATCAGCGTCGCTGTTCCCGCCGCCTCGTTCTTGCCCTGAAGCCGCGTCACGGCAAAGGCGCCGTCGCCAAGGTCGTGTACGCTGTAGACATCGTTTCCGAGGAAGGACGCCACCACCTCGTTTTCCTCCGCGACGCGCAAGAACGGAAGATGGGTGGTAACAATGTTCTCGGCGCGGGAGAGATAGCCGGTGTCTTGTGTACGCTTGCGATCCAACCCCGACCAATCGGTCTTCACCGAGCGAGCCTTGCTGTTCCCGCTCGGAAGATGTGCGTCAAGATATCCCATCACTCACCGTACCGTTTCCCGCGCTCGGCCGCCCACAGGCGGAAGGACTCCATCTGCGCGTTGTAGTCGCCAAGCCACTTAGCCGCCTGCGCGTCATCGTTGGCGATCTTGTAGGCCTCGCCCCGCATCTTGGCCAGCACCATGTCAAGCCATTCGTAAGGAACGAGGATCTCCTCGCTGTCCTTGGTCTTGACCGTGGGGACACATCGCCATATGACGGTCATGACGTCCCCGGCGTTGCCGGCATACTCCGATACGCCGATATAATCGCCCTTCTTGAAGTACACCGCCTTCTCGTCTCCAAACTGATGCGCCGTCGCAAGCCCGACGCGGGTCAGCTCCTCGCCGTCTCGGTACACCTTGCGCACGTCGTCAAAGGTCGGCTTCTTCTCGCCTTGTGCCGTCGAAACCGAGCTAAGCCCCAGCGTATACTCAGGGCTGACCGACAGCGTGGCACTCCGCTCGTCGGCAATCAGATCGGAATAGATCAGCTGCTCAAGGGCGGATACCCAGCGAAGATACGAAGAGGCGGGGATGTCGCCTACAATATCCACCTCGTTTGATAACATAGCGATGGCGTCCGCCACCGTAACACCCGAATGATACATAGTACCCCGCCTCCTTTATGTCCAAGACGGCGTCTTAAACCGTCTCTTTTTGTTCTTCTTGCTCCACACCGTCCGATAGGCGTAGGAGCCAAGTCCCGCAAACCGCTCATATCGCGTCGCGTCGCCGTTCTTGGCGTAGACGATGTAGCACAGAAGAGGCTCACGCCACTCGGGATATATGGGGATGTCATCGTTGACCGACGAGGCGTCCTGTGCCTCATCCGACGAGAAGACGTACCCTTCTCCATACTGTGCCGTCAGCGTCCACACACCCTCATGAAAGGCGGCGAGGAATTCATCCTGCGACATGGGGACGGCCTGAATGGCCTTGTCAAAGAGGTCTTTTAAAATCATGTGTTACCTCCGTTTTTACAAAAGAAAGGGACGGCGGCAAGCCGCCGCCCCACGGAATAAATCGATTAACCCTTGGCAGCGCAGTTGGTGAAGCGGACGCAACCACCGGGGTTCTCACAGATCAGGTTGCCGTACATGGCAAGCAGAGCGGTGTAGTAGGTGGTACCGGGTACGCGCTCAAAGGCAACGGAATCGTTGACAGAGGCGAAGTCGAGGTCGGTGTGGTGGAACTGCCAAGCGCCGGTCTCAACGCCCCAAATCTCGTTGGCAGGAACGAAGCTCTCGTTGACGAGAACGACCTCGCGGGAACCAACGTTGAGGGTGTAACCAACAGCACCGCCCTTGAACTTCATGGTCTTGTCAACCAGGATGGTGTTATGGCTCTTCATGTAGAGCTGGTAAGCCTTGAAGGCCTCGTCGCCGCAGAGGAGCATGTCGATGTGAGAGTTCTTGTACTTGGAGGCCTCGGAAACGCCGTCGTAGAGAACGATGTCGCCGATATCGCCTTCAGCGTCTTTCACGATGGGCTTGATCCAATCGTTGCCGTTCTTCATGACGCCGTAGATCGAACCAACGGTGTCATCCATGACGGCGCCGATACCGCAGATCTCGTTGTTGAAGGACTTCTGAACCGTAACGAAGCCTTCTGCTACGCTGCCGGAAGCCTTGTCAAGGGTGACAACGCCGGTGGCGCGGTTGATCGCAATGATACGGGCGGAAGCGGTGGTGGCCTGAAGGGCGCTCTTGGCAAAGAGGTCCACGATGAGACCCTCGCGGAGCTTGGAGGTGTCGTTTACCGTGATGGTAGAGCCGGAAACAGCCGAGATGGTGCAGAGCTTACCGCTACCGTCGCCGAAGAGAGCGCGACCAACGTTGAAGTTGGCGGCGTTGTACGCACCGCGAACCTCCTGATCGAAGGCGTTGAGCATGGCGGAAGCGTTGGAGTTGGCCAGCTTAACGGTCTTGTCGGAGATCTCGATGTTAACGTACATATTCTTGGAAGGCAGGGTGAAGCCTGCGTAGCGCTGTGCACCGGCGTCGGGAGCGGTACCGCCGTCGGTAGCGCCGAAGGCGAAGCCGCCGTTCAGGCCGAGAGGAGCGGAAGCCTTGATAACGTCATTGGTGAGGGGTACCTTGCGGATCTTCTCCATGAAGGGAGAAGGATCGGTAGTGATCTGATTGCGGAATGCGGGAAGGTAGGCGTCCTTCAGGATCGCCGAAAGATGAGTCATAGTCTGAACCTGTGCCATAATGTTAGTCTCCTTTGTTTGTTGTTAAAAATAGAATTGGTTTAGAGTCCGAAGATCTTACGGGCTCTTGCTCTTGCCTCATTAAAGTCCTGAGGCGCGTTCTGTGCCACGGCGGGGGCGTTGCTTTGTCCCTGCGAGGCGGCTACGGGTGGAGCCTGACGGTTGGCGGCGGCAATTCTTGCCACCCGTTCTTTTTCAATCGCCTTCATGGCTTCGGGGTTCTCAAGAACTCTTGCCACCAGCGATTCCACACCCTCAGGCTCGGCGGGCTTGGCGTTCATAGCCTGTACACCGCGATTGATGACGTATCCAAGCGCATAGCGCGTTTCGGCGGGCAGATTGGTGAGCGCAGGGGTCTTGGCGATGATGTTCTCAATCTGCTCAAGGCTGTCGTTGAAGCCCTCAAGGCCTCCGACACCGCCAAGAACGTTGCGAACCCTCGCGTCCTCCGCTTCCTTGGTCTGCCGCTTAAAATGATCGACCATCGGCTGGAGATCCTTCATGATCGATTGCTTGGCATAGTCCGCCATCGCGGAGCCATACTGCTCTATCGCATGCTTTCTCTCCTCTTCACCGAGGTACTGAACCGCGTTGAGATCGAGAACGGGCGGCTTCAGAACGACGTCTGCTATCGCCTCCTCGTTTCTGCGGTTCGCCTCCTGCGTCGCCTGTTGCGTCTGCGCCGTCATCTGCTGCATCTGCTGAAGGGCTTCGCGGAGTTGGGCGATCTCGGCCTGCTGACCGTCAACGATCTGAGCAGTACGCGCGACCGCCTCCATCTGAGGATCGGGAGCGGGCGTAGACGGCACCTCGCCGCCCTCCGTTCCGACCTTTTCCTCCGATGCGGGTGCGGGAGTCGATTCTCCCGTCATCTCCCCTTCGGGAGCGTTTTCGCCGCCCTCTGCGGGGGCGGGTTCGGTGGGCTGTGCTTCAGCGGGCGCGGCCTCGGGAGCAACCTCCTGCGACGCCATCAGCTCGGCGAGCACGTCATCAAGTCTTTCTGCCATATGTCACCTTGTCCTTTCACCGCATGAGCGGTATTTATTTCTGACCCGACGGTTGTCCGCCGGAGGTCATTCGGTTGTTAAGGGCGGCCGCCATCATCGCCGCCTGTTGATTCTGCTGAGCCATCGCCTGAAGGTGTGCCCTGTGATCCTCAATATGTCGGTCAAAGGCCTCCGCCAGCGCGGGGGAGCTGCCTCGGAATCGCTTGAAGCGATACTGCAAGGCGAACCTCACGTGCTCGGCGATGTGGATCTCATGGTCATCGTACCGATAGACCTCGGGGATCACGCCCGCCATCAGGAAATCGTTCTCGCGCTTGGCGTTGGCTCTCTGCTGATCGGAAAGCGTCATGAGCTGGGTATAGTTGCCAAGACGCATCATCTCAATGGCCTTCTCGCGGAATTCGCGGGGCGTCACCCCACGGTCATCGGCGAAGAGACCCATCTGAAGGGCCTGCAGGAAGTTCTCTCTCTGCTGATCCTCCGACAGCACCAGCTCGTTGACCGTGTCGTAGACCACATCGTAGGAATTGATATCCTCCGCCGACCACACGAAGACGCTGCCGATGTTGTTGATGCCCATGATCTCGGCCACGCGGTTGGTGGTACAGAAGGTCTTGTAGATGTGAAGCCAGCGAATGGCAAGCTGCCGAATGCCCTCCCGCATATTCTCGGCGGTAAGAGACAGACGGGTGTTGTCGATGTCGCGGAGCTGTGCGATGGCGGTACCCGATTTCACGCCCGAGGGAGCCGAGCCGTAGATCTGCATCTGCGAAATACCGGCGGTGTACTCCATGTCGGTGACGAGGTTCTGCATCTCGTTCCATACATCGCTGGGAATGCCGCTTCGCGTCAGATAGGAAGGACGTCCGTTCTCGCCGTGATATTCGATAACCCGATTGGAGGCAAGACCGTTTTCCGCGATATCGTCAAGGTCCTTCACCGAGCCCGCGGGCACAAGAAGAGGCTCGCTTGAGGCCGCGCGGATGTAGCCGTGAATGGCATTCTTGCATCCGTTGTAGGCTCTCTGCAAGGGAATCAGATCCTGCACGTAGGACTTGCCGAAGAACTGTCCCGCCACGCTCTTGCACTTAATGGCAATGATCGGGATCTCGTCGTAGGGCATACCGCCGTAGTGAACGAGACGGTCTGCCACGATCACCGCCACGCGGCCGGTGGGATACTTCTTGGTGGGCTTCTCAAAATAGGTAATGCAGTGCGCCGAATCGTGCACCCGCGTGGTCTTGGTGGCCATCACGGTGCTTTGGAAGGTGGAAAGGCCGTAGCCGCCCGCGCCGGAAATGGGGGTGATGACGTACTTGTCGCACTCCTGCCCATCGACGCGAAGGCCGTACCGCTCATAGATCTCGGATATGTGAAGCACCTGATCCACGATGATGCTTCTCTGCTCTCCCACCGTCTCCTTGTACACCGATTCGGGGAATATCTCATAGGGCGTCAGAAGACCGCAGGCGATGTCGCCCTCGTGGAGCTCTTCGCCGTCAGCCCCGATCACGGGAAGCCCGTCCTCTCCGAAAACCGCTTTTCCGCCCTTGCCGTCCCACCACGACATGACGAAGGCGGTGCCGAGAAGCTCCGACCAATCGTAGATACGGGCCTTCAGCTCCTCAAAATTCAGCTTGCGCTGGGTGTAGCGGAGAAGGTCGGTGGAGACCGCCGCCTTCTCAATATCGTCATCCTCGGCGGTGGCGGGACGGACGGTCATGGCATAGCGCACGTTTCGAAGATGCGCCATGCGGGTGTCGTAGATGGGAGCAATGCGATTGTAGACGCCCCGCTCCTCGGAATCGTTCTCGCGCTCGATCTCGCGCACCTCGCCGGCCGAGGGATTGATCTCGCAGTATTGATGGCCCGCCACGAAGTTGGAGTTGAGAAGCCACTGCAGCTCCATACCGGCGCGTTCTCCCCGGCGGCGCTCCAGCTCTCCCTTGATCTCGGCGATCAGCTCGTCAACCGTGACCGACGTCTCCTGTTGCGAATCGATGTCCACCACAAGAGAGCCGTTCTCCACCTCATCCACCTTGGGTGAGGAAAAAAAGTTCTTGAGTCCGTCAAAAAAGCCCATGGTTATTCACCCTTCTTCCATCGCCGCATAGCCTCTCGCGCAGGCGAGGGAACGGCGGTATCTTGTTTTCTTTCGTAATTCTTCTGATATTCGTCCTCGTTCCGCGAGGCAAGCCGACGAATCAGCTCTTGCTCCCGCTTGTAGTGAAGAGCCTCACAGAACACGAAGACGAAGCACACGGCGAACAGCGCGACGATCATGCGTCCTCACCGTCATCGGTCTTCTTCTTGCGCGTCGCGGTCTTTTTCTCCACGATCTCAACGGTGTGAGGCGTCTCCTTGGCGTGAGCGGCGGCATCCGTCTCTTCGGGAAACATGACGCGGTAGAGGTCTTTGGCGCAATCGGCACAAAGAATGAGACCGACGGGCATCTCGCGGGACCGCGTTACCACATAGCAGTGGATGTTGCGGCATCCGGGCACGAAGCACTGTCGGCGAATGGGGCGTAGGGTAAGATCTCTCATGTTACGGTATCCTTTCATCTTCTTCGCCCGTGGAGGGCTTTTTTCTTGGCGGCGGTAAGAAACTCCTCCCGCGTCATGGCTCTGTCGGGAGCCTTGGCAGGAAGGGGACGCATGACGGCGTAATACCGCATGGCGTCGCAGTTGTGTGTCACGGTACCGCCCTCCGTGATAAAATTGTGATAGGTGTCCACCGTCATGTTGTAGACGGTGGCAAGCCCCGCGTACTCAATGTCGAGGATCTCGTTTGTGCCGCCGTCGGCGTTCACAAGGAAGTCACCCTCGGAAAGCGCCTCAAGAGGCAGATACCCATCCTCGGTCAAAAAGGGATGGCCTTCGGTAGCGCGAACGATCTCGCCGTTGTCCAGCGTCACGGCGTATACCGGCGCGGAAGGCGAGGTGATGGCAAGCCCTTCGTATTCGGCCGCCACCTCCCCCTCGCCGTCGTAGGCCAACACAGACCCCGCGTAGGGCATCTCATCAAGACGAAGAATGCCGTGAGGGGTTCGGATACGGGTGTCCCCCGTTAAGCAAATATGGGTGATCTCATGGGGCTCTGTGGCGGCGTCGTTTGGCCGCTTTTCGTCAAACTCTAACATTTGCAAATGCTTGACCAAGGTGTGACAGGTGCGGAACACCCGAAGCCTTGGTACCTCGCCCTCACCGTCAAGGGACGGCATGGTGCGAAGATGCTCCTTCAGTAGTTGCCATCCGCCGATGCGCTCGGCGTTGGCCTTGGTAAACCATACCCCGTTTTCCGCGAAGAGCTCGGCAATGTCTCGCCCGCTGTCCTTGGTGCGAGACCAAAGGTCGGGTGGCGCAAAGGTCTCGTCGATCCTTTCGGGCGTCCCGTCATCGTAGACCGAATAGGCCACGATCTTCTTGGCCGCCTCCGAAGCGATCAATCCCTCCTCGTGAAGCTCACGGTAGACGTACTCAAAGCCCATCTCGTCCACCGCCACCCACAGAACGGCCAGCATATCGAGACCGTAGTCAATGGCCCGATACCGCCGCCAATGGCGCGGAATGGGAAAGGGCTCCACCACGTGGGTGTCGGTTTTAAATTCAGCGAAGAAGCGCCCCTCATAGGAGTACCAATCGCCGTAACGCCACGCCGCCCTCTGTGCGGGAGGGAGGGATTCCAAGGTCTTGATGTAATTCGGGTCGCTCTTGAGCAGGGCCTCGTTGTCGGTGATAAGGGCCTGAAGAAAGACGTAATCGTCGGGGTTTTCGTCCTCGCGAAAGTCGCGCTCAATAAATAGACGTCGCACCCATTGCATACCCACGCCGCCCGGGTTACACGTTATGTAAACACGCTTTGGGAAGTTGTTGACGCCTCGATTTGTGGCGCGGATAGCGTCCCACGCACTCTCGGTCAGCTGCTGTGCCTCGTCAAGGTAGATGATGTCCCACTCTTGGCCGCTGTACTGAAGCTCGTCTCCCGCGTTGGCGCAGTAGGAGAACTTGATGCGGGACCCGTTGGGAAAGAAGATGCTCTTCTCCTTGTCGTTGTACCTTGCTACCGAGGATAGCAGTTCTCGCAGGGGGAGAATGTGGTTCTCGTTTAATTCGGGATAGGAGCGTCTGACGATCATCTGCTTAATACCGGGATGTATTAACGCCATAAGGACCGCCTTAAAGCGAACCACCCAAGACTTTCCACCCGCTCGGGCTCCGCCGTAGCAAACGTATCGAGCCGTGGCCTCAAGGAATTCGATCTGCTTCGGTTGCGGTTTTCCCAAATCGATGGTCATTATTTCGCCCACCGCGAGACCTCCTTCTCGCCAAAGTCGACCTTGATCGTTGTTTCGCTCTTCTCCGGCTCGTTATACCCCAGCATCTGTGCCACCTGACCCGCCGTCTTCACCGCCACGGAGGCGGCGCGGGAATCGTACTTAGCGGGGACAAGATTCCCCTCCGAATCGAGCACCTTAACCGAGGAAGCGGCCTTGGCGTCGAGGAAGAGCTCACGGAGCTCAAGAAGCATCTGCTCTCGGTCCCACAGGGCCTTCTTCCGTTCTCGGTTCTCCAGCTCCTGTCGAAGATAGTCGATATACTCCTGAATGTGAGGCTGTGCGAGGAGCTTCCCCGCCTTGGCCGTCAGATTCACGCGGGCATAGCCGCCGGTATCGTATCCCGCCAAGGTGTAGCAATCGGCAAGAGGCGGATGGGTGATCCTGCCGTCCTCTCCCGTTACGCCGTATACGTAGATCTCGCAAAAGCGCCTCTGTCTCTCGTTGATCATGCGCTCCTTACCGGCCTTGTCCTTGTAGGTTCTCTCCGAGCTCATCCCACACCTCCCCTCGTCGAAACCGAGCGTTTTCTCATCGTTTGCCTCATCATATCACATCACGCGCGAGAATCACATCCTACCCTTTCGCCTGTTTTTGGACAGTTTTACCACAACCGCAAACAAAAAAAGCACCCCTTTTGACGGGGGTGCCCAAAGTGTTCAGTTACCGGCGATTTCTTCCGCTTCCTTAAACAGGCGACAGGTCTCTTCGTCGATGACCACGTCGTTCATCAGAAGACCGCGCCGAATGGTGTAGGCATGCGTATACTCCTCGTATGCCATCATCCGCAGCTTCTTTCCCAGCCACTCCTCGCCTTCGGTCTTGATTTCGGAGGCCAGCTTGGCGTAGGAAATCGCGTCGCGGCATTCCTCTCGGAGCTTCTCGATCAGAATGTGTTCGTGTGTGTGCATGGAATCCCTCCTCTCTTACGCCTCGATGACGTATCGATACAGGGTGTCCACGTCCTGTGCGGTCAAGCGCATATCGGTGCTCCCCGGCAGACGAATAAGAAAGCCCTCCTGCGGGATCCTCGGCATAAACTCCCGCCGAAGGATCTCAAGGTCAACGGTTCCGTCCCCCTCCACCATGCCGGCAGAAGAAAGGAACGTCGAGGCCTTCTTGGCCATCACCGCACCGGCGGTACCGAAAACGGCCTTCTTCAAAGACGCCGGGAGCTCAAGGCTCATACCGGCGAAGGACAGCGTCCATCCCTCGTTGATGTGAGGAAGGATCTCCGCGTCCACGAAGCGGGTTACACCGCGCTCCACCTTATCCAAGGTAATCATGGGTCATCCCCTCCTTTCCCATATCGTCAAAGGGGGAGGTGTTTGGCCTCCCCCTCCCCACTATGTTAAGTGGTCGCCGTAGGAGCCGTCCAGCTATTGTACTGGGGCATAGGCTCGGGGCATACGTTGGTGATGGGGATAATAGTCTTGGTGAGACCCGACAGCGTGCTTACGGTGTTCTGCAGACAAGACAGGTTCGCGGTGATCTGTGCGTTCACCACGGCCTGCTGACAGAGCTGACCGTTAACGGCGTCGAACTTAGCGTCCACATAATTGCGGAACTTGTTGATCTCACCGAGGGTATAGGCGTTGGCGTCGCGGAGCTTGATCTCGGTCTCCAGCTCGGCGATGCGAGCCGATTGACCTGCCTCATAACGGTTGACGGCGTGATCCTCAGAGCAGCAACCGCCGTTGCGGAAGCCCCAACCGCCGCCTCCAAAGTTAAGAAGACCGCTGTTCAGAGCGCCAAGGGCGAGACCGCCGATACCCGTACCGAGTGCCGCGCCCGCTACGCCCTTAGAGGCATAGCTGTGTTCGTGAATGTCCATATGTGTGTACCTCCCTAATGAAGATTCACACCAAGACGCATGGGCCAATATGCGTATCGTGTGTGTGTCCGTGATATCCCGGCATCCTCATTATAGGGGAAAAGGGATGGGAATCACATCCCACCCCCCCGAAAAAAAACATTATTTTTTTTCAAGCTCCCGATATTTTTCCTCTGCCGCGCGGGCTACGGGACAGCCGCCGTATTCGTAGGTCAGACAGTATCTCTCCTTGTGGCGGTTCTTGCAATCGCCGGAGCGAAAGATCGAATGGGCCGTGTCGCCCTCCGACATCCCCTCGCAGTAGAGAGAGACACCGTCCTCGTTGTGATAATAGGGACAAATTACCTCCGATGACATATAACGCTTCAATAGGCAGACCCCCTTCCCGCATTAAACGTAGTAGATGGCATCCAGCCTTCCGGGCTCCCACCGAAAGAGCATGAATCGCTTGTGAGCCCCCACGAAGCCCTGATCCTTCGACCACTCGTCGGTCTTGCCTCCCGTTGGGAGACGGCGTACCATCACACCCACGTCCCACCCTCTCTCGGAATGGAGATGACCGCTATGTACCTCTCTGACGGTGGAGGCAGCGAACTCGGCGGGAAACTCAACGGCAAACTGCGCGAAGAGATCCTCGGGGCGGCTTCTCGCATATTCGGCGTGGGTGAAGCCAATGAGACACCCGTCCCAATGGACAGCCTTGCGCGGCTTCTTTTCGGTGTCAAAGGAAACCTCGGGGAAGATACGCTCAAGGAGCTTCACGAACGCCCAAGACATCGATTCGTCGTGATTACCGTGAGAATAGAGAACCTTCACGTGATCGGCATGCTCCTGCGCCGAGGCGATCACGTTCACGAAGAAGGTCTCGGCGTCGGCCCACGCCTTTTCCAAATCCACCCGTTCAATGGGCGTTCCCTTGGAGGTGCGCCCACGGAAATCGTCGTTGTGAAGGAGATCCTGACCGAGGGCGATCACGACGGTGTCATAGCGATCCTCCTTAATGTGGGAAAGAACCCGAAGGAGCGTCTCCTCATAGTAGGCCATGTCGGCAACGCCGAAGTGCATATCAAAGAGGGGGATCTCCAGCATCGACCGCGAGGCCTTCGGCCGAGGCCGCGCCGGAAGAATGGTGCGGCAGGGCTTCTTCATCACCTTGTCGACAAAATCCTCCCACGCCTGTGCCTGATCGGCGGCGGATTGCTTGATCCACGCCGAGATCACCTTGCCGTCGGCGTTGACCTGAACCGAGGATGCATAGGGCTTAAACTTGTACTCAAGGTTCGCGCCCTCCAGCATCTCGCCGTCCAGCTTGACCTTGGCCTTCCACTTCATCAGCGCACGCTTGAAGCTGGCAAAATCGGCGTAATGCCCTTTAGGGAAGGTCTCGTAAAGCTCACGAGTTCCCTCCCCTCTGATGGCGCGAATGGCATATTCTCTTTTGATGTGATCCTGAACCATAGTACCTCCTTTTCTCACGGGGGGAGGGGCTTTCCCCTCCCCAATTGGTGGCGGGCGTCAGCCGTTCTCCTCGGCGAAACGCTCGATATCCTTAATGCAGAAGCCCACGATCCCCGCGCTCTCCGAGCTGTCGGTGGCGCGGAAGAAGGCGTCCTCATACTGCGGGTACATATACTCAAACATGGCGTAGTTGGCCACGTCGCAAAGGTATTCGGTGTTGTGGGTCTCCTCATACTTCTTGAGGCATAGCATCAGATTCCCGATGGCGTTGGTAAGATGCTCCCCGAAGTTGCGCTTGGCGGAGCCGTACTTGTAGAAGGACACCTCGCACCGATTGCGGCGAAGCTCGTCGAACTTGGCTGAGTATTCGGTGGACGGAAGGCTCATTCTTCCTCACCGCCTTGCTCTGTAAAGGTTTCAAGCGCTTCTTTATCCTCGACCCAATAATCACATTTCAAGGTCACTCTATAATAGGCCGTGTGATAACACGCTCTATCAACTGCTTCAATAACTCTGCATAAATCCTTATATCCTTCTTGCCTTTCGGGGCAATTAACACGATTTGTGCAATTTTCGCACTTAAAAATCATTCCCGCTCCTTCCTTTCAGCCTCTTCGGCTTCTTTGTAGGTTTTTGCGTTACCCAAAAAACACAGGGTGCAGAAGGATTTTGTATACTCGCACCATGGCATTTTACATCCTTCTTTGATTCGTTGATATGGACACATTTCCTTTCTTATCCTTCCTTTCTCACCGCGTTTACCCTTTGCATATTGACACCAAAAGCCTTTACAATTTCCTTATCGGTCACTTAAACCACCCCTTTCTGTCGAAGATTGAGCATAGCGCAAGCGGTACAACTATGCCTCCCAAGACAACCGCTACTGCACATACGATGACGTTTGTAATCATTGCCCCTCGCTCCATTCCTCTACGGCTTCTTCTAAGGTATCAAACAAAACACCGCCCATTGCTTGTTCTTCGCCGTCAGTACACAAAATGCAATCGCCCCACCCTTCGTGGTGTAACGCATAGCACAAACCACTCCAAGCGTCATTTTCATATTTGCAACCGATACGACCGTGATAGTTTCCCTCGTCATCGTGTACACCGATGAACACCGCTTTTTTCTTGCAAAACGGGCATTTTCTTAATTCGTTCATTAGGTATCACCCCCTTACCTTTTCGCCCCTTGCAACCATATGGGGACACTTTATGCTTACTTCAATATGCGGACATTCTTTTACTTTCCAAAAACGGAATGTTCCGTTTTCGCTTTCTCCCGTTGTGATTGTTGCATTTAGTATTGCTTCAACACCTTTTGCGTAAATGTCCTTGTATTTGCACACAGGTTCACAAACACAACAATTACATTTTGCTGACAAGTTCATTTCCCCTCGCTCCTTTCCTTTAGTGCCTCCTCCGCATCCTCACGGGAGAGGAAGACGGTTTTGCCGAAATCGCTTTCCACTAATATCGTGTCACCATACTGACCACCGCAATCCCACTCTCCGCAATACGATTTTGACCAACTTTCAAATGGGCAACCATCACAATCCTCGTCACAATCAAAACCAACCTGAAATGACATCCGATTGTCCTTGCCGACATATATTTCGTAGATTACCGCTTCTTTGACTCTTGTATTGCTTATGACATACACCGTATCCCCCACCTTACAAGGCGGCACTATGATTTGTTCTTTCGGCACATTGTAAAACATACAATTTCCACCGTAATCCTCTGCATAAGCAAGTGTCATTGTTAATTTGCAAAGAGCCGTACCATCCATCCCAATATGCTCTTTGTCAAAATTGCAACAATACTCGCACATTTTTTCGGAGCATTCTAATATTGACTTATCTCTATCTGTCATTCTTCCTCGCCGCCTTTCGCAAGCATCTTGCAAGAAATACACTTAGTTTTGTTTTCGATCTTGCAACGAAAAATCATACAAGTATCGTATTCTTCATAACATTGATAACTGTATTCCAAAGATGAATGACTACAATATTCACACCCCTTGCAAGTATCTCCGTCTGGTACGGGAATCGTTATAGTTGTCATTTCTGCTTCTTCCTTTCTCCGCAACTACAATAACCGTCTGGGCGAACCCCATGCCTTTCCGCTTGGAACGAATACACTTCCTTTGGTTCTTTGTTTATCATTTTTGATGGGTAATGGATTTCGCAATGTTGGCAATCCTTACACCGCACCACCTCAGCCACATCTGCGGCGCATTCGTTTGCTATGTCCTCTATTGCCTTGACGGTTACGCCCATGTTGCCGAAGGTCTTCATGCACTCCTTGAGGAATTTTCCTCGCTCAATATATTCCTTCATTCCCCCGTACTCCCAAAGCCGCCGATTCCCCGCTCGGTCTCGCTCAGCTCCTCGGCCTCCTCAAGGATAACCCCGAAGGCCTCCTGAATGACCATCTGCGCCACCCGATCGCCCGGCTGTACGACCCGCACCTCGTCGGTATCGTTATGAAGCGGAAGCCCCACGGGGCCACGGTAATCACTATCGATCACCCCCACACAGTTGGCGGGGCGAAGGCCGCGCTTGGTGGAAAGGCCGCTTCTCGCGTAGATCGCGCCGAAATACCCCGCAGGGATCTCAAAGGCAAGCCCCGACGAGATCATGACCGTTTCGTGGGGGTTAATCACCACGTCCTCGGGAAGGTCGGCGCAGAGGTCGATCCCCGCCGCCCCCGCGGTCTGCTGCTTGGGAAGGACCGCCGTGGGCGATACCCTCTTGACTCTCAGTAATATGTTAATCATCGTGTTGTTCCTCACTTTCTTTTTTGCAATCTCGCGGCGGCCTCTCTGATGTTAGCCCATTCTTGTCCGAACCACGTCCGAAACGATTCGCAGGTCAGATAGACCGAACAGCCACCGCCCTTTCGCAAGTGCTTGCATTCATAGCACTCCGAATTGATCTTGGGTCTAAGTGCCTCGATTTGTTTTTCCATACGGATTAGCTCTTTGTCTTCTTTGAGCTCGCGCCATTCGCTCTCGGATATCATGTGCGTAGGCATAGCCTTCCACCGCCTTTCGTTTTTGTTCATTTTCTTTGTCCAGCTCCTGCCGGAAGTCTCGGTACCGCCCGCACTTCCCGTGACACCCTATCTCCCGTTCAGGGCAGTTTCTCTTGCAGGGATTGATTGCCATCTACGCCCTCCGTGAATTCTTCTTCCTCGTCATCGTCTTTACAAAGATTGCGAATGTACTCTGCACATTCCTTTGTTTTTTCAATCCATCCACAACGGATAGAAGTCCCCCAATCACCAAACATACCGACCAAAAGCATCCATATGCAATGCATTTCGGTATGCCACTCCGATACATCAATTGGGTTTGGGTAATAAGACTCCGTTGCCTCAAGTTTGTTTGCGAGATCGATAAGCCACTCTTGGCGTCCGTTGTACCATATAATGCTTTCAAGGGCATAGTCACGTCTCCTAATCTCTGTCTCTTGCTTCTCAAGCCGTTCCGCTGCCTCGTCAAGCAACTTGCGGTTATCTCTGCTCGGCTTCTCTCTTAAAGCCTTAATAAGTTCTTCTGTGGTCATTTCTGTTCTCCCTCCGTGAATTCTTTTACAAGTGTGTCGGACAAATACTCGGCAAGTGCCTCTACATCACCTCTGCTATCCAACGAGAATCCACCACTCGCAGCCAACGATAACAGACTTGTGAATTTTTCCGTGAGTGATAAGGCTAAAATTTGTCTGCAAAGTTCTTCTGCGTATCCATCCATCACCCCTTGCCCCCTTCCGTGAATTCTTTTACAAGGTTGTCGATGTCCTCGTCATATACCACAATTCTGCTCATTGTGCGGATTTTCTCCTTCACCATCTCGGCAAACTCCTTGACGGCATCGGCTCTTCCGTTCTGATAGTTGGAATTGACTATGTTCAACAGGCTTTCAATCGAACTATCTTGAGCCTTTATATCTTCTTCCAACCTCTCAATCTCTGCCTTTTGGCGGTTGATGAAGTCGTCTATTGCAAGAATAAATTCCTTGCTCAAAGTAACGCTTCCGATATTCTTGGCACACAAAATGTCTAAGTCCCAAGAAGCAAGAAGTTCCCTATCGGTCATTCATTATCACTCCAATCCAAACCATCTTTGTCGATTATTTTCACGGAAACACAATCTTTCATGAATTCCATTCTCTTTGGATCATTGATGGTGTACGCTGGATTTGTCACACCACCAACCCATATTTCAACACGCATTATCCCTGCCCCTTCCTTTCTCCGTCCATCTTTGCTCCGCACCGAGGGCAGAAGAACCACTCTTCTTGCTCTCTCGGAAACGCTTTGTAATCGCAATATGTACATGAATATGTGATGCTGCCCTTGCAGAGCTTCCACTCCTCATGCTTAACTTCAACAACATCCTCCTTCGGCATACTTCTCACGATGCCTCCGGCCATTTGAAGGTGCGGGAAGCGCTCCAGCTCCTTCAGGAGCGCCCCGCGGTCTATGTATTCTTTCATGTGCGTTACCCCCATTGATCAGCCATTGCTTTTGCAACCCCGATAGGCGTTTGACTTCTCATGCGTGCGGTTTCGGGGTCATTCCAAGCCAATTTCTTATCACCAAAATGTGCTTTCCAAATTCCTTGTGTTCGCTCTTCTTTTGGAAGCGGAATGCAACGAGTTGGATTTAGCGGTTCGAGACCCTTTAACCAAAGGCACGTTTTCTTGGCTTCCGTTTCCCCTTCAAAATCGTATGGATTATAGATACAATCAGGCTTTCTGTATGCCGTGGACATAATGCCATTTGGATTTTCGATTGCTATTTTATCGCAATCTGCAAAAGCAATTTGCATGAAAAAAACGATGGCTTTTTGCTGTTCCGCTATCTTGCGTGACTTGTATGTATCATCGCCCCAATAGAGCCAACGCTGGCCGCTATTGCAAAGCCTTGTGCAGGGCGGATGTGCGATAATCAAGTCCCACCGCCCGTCCAGCGTGTGTTTGTGCCCGTCTTGTGTTTTAAACTCACAACAGCCATTCAAAATCGGCAGAACATCCTGCATGATATGCCACTCGGGATGACCGCCCGAGCATTCGATAATATCACACGAATATGCCTCATGTCCCTTTTCGCGGAAAGCTATGCATACTCGTTGGCTTTCTTCACAAGCAACTAACACCTTCATCTCCAATGCACCTCACTTTTAATTTATAAACCCAAAGGGTATATTTTGGACCAGTAAGCGTCCATCTTCGTCAAGCATCTGGCGGAAGATTGCTTCAAGGACATCAACGACGATGCTGTTTCCCGTCTGCTTATAAAGCCGAGAGTCCGATTCGTCTTTCCCCTTGTAAAAGTCCTCGTTCAGCACATTCTTGGCCCGTTCATAGTCTTCATCGTCAAAGCCAAACAGCCTGAAGCATTCCTTTGGAGTGAGTTTGCGGTATTGCTTGTTGGAAAATTCAAGATTTATGGAATCCCAGTCTCCTGCTTCCGTGTAACCTTTTTTGGTTGCTTCGCAAATCGCCACTTTCGGCATTCGGTTTCCACCGTCGCAAGTATCAATCGTTGGGCAGAGGCCATCTGCATCGTATACCCGTCCTGCCTGTGGATTGCCGCTGTTGGGGTACAATTGGCCGACTTGGCGAAGTGCCGATTCTACTGCGATTTTTGGCGTGTTTCTGTGCCCAGCCGTGTGTGTTGGTGCAATCCCTTCGGCGCTCACTACAACACCATCCTGTGACGAATTGACGCTTCCTACCTTCAGAACCCTGTCGGTTGCAACGGTATTATCGGTAGGACACAGCGAAGCGTTCACCCTCAAACAGTTTGCAATGTCGTCCTCACTTTTGGGCTTCCGCAGGAAACCCGTTCCTTTTGCGTTGTGGTTGTCGTTGTGCTTGAGGAGTTCCTCGATCATTTTGTCGGAAAGATAATACTTTTCATCGACCACAGTTTCAAGGACATCCTTCAAACGCTTATCAAGGGCAATCGGTACGGGGAATTGGAACACTCCTCGGTCGATGTCCTTGCGGATGCTTACGATAAATACACGCTCACGGTTCTGCGGAATGCCGTAGTGCTTGGCGTTGAGTACCTTCCAATAATTGTTGTACCCAGCCGCCTCAAGGGATGCAAGCACCACTTGGAACTGTGCGCTGAATTTCTTTCCAACAAGGCTCTTCACGTTCTCGGCAATGGCGATTTTCGGCTTGGTGTCCTCTATGATACGCAAAGCCTCGAAGAAGAGTCCCGATCTCGTCTGATTTCCGTCATCGTCTATCAAGCCCTTCTGCTTTCCTGCAATGCTGATGTCCTGACAAGGAAAGCCGTATGTAATGAGGTCAATATCGTTTGGCAGTTGGCTCGTATCTACCTTGGTGATGTCTCCGAGATTCATCGTTTCCGGCACATCGTGAATGGCGCAGTAGGACTTGGCGGCATACTTGTCAATTTCGCAGAAGCCAACCAGGTCAAAGTCAATGCCGAGGTTCTTCAGCGCTTTTTCAAACGCACCAATACCACTGAATAAACTTAATACTTTCATACTGTTATCTCCTCTTGCGTGTTACATCCCCAATATCCGCTCCAGCTCCTTCTTCGGCACCCCGAAGTCAAGGAAGATGCGGAACTGTGAATCTTTGTTTGCCGCCATCTTGTAGGCGGTGCGGATCTCCTCCTCGCCGTACATATCCCGCCAAGAATCGTCCTTCTTTTTCTTCTTCGGCACGTAGTACCGCGTAACAGGCTGAACGGGACACTCGGGATGCGGATAGATGGAGGCCACGGTGTGAGGCCGCGCATCCTTGCCAAAGCTAAAGGACGGAGGCAGAAGGTGAGCCTGATCGTCCCGCTCGATCACCCCGGCGCTCTGAAGCGCGTCGAAAACGAACTTCTGCGAGGAGATGATGTTATCGAAGTCCCGCTTGTCGCTTGCTTCATAGAACGTCAAGTGAACCTTCACCTTGCAGTTGAATGGCTTTCCCGCCGGCATCGCCGCGCGAATGAAGGGGATCATCCGCTCCTCCACCTCGCGCTTGAACTTATTCCCTTGGAAGCGGCTCTGATTGATGGCCGCGATGAACTCGTTCATCGAAGGAAGCTGAAACGGAAACACGATGTTGTAGTCGGTGTCCTGCCGCTTGTGGTGGTCAAAGTCCGCATCCGAAAAGGATAGGTCCATCTTCTCAAGCTGCTTGGCAAGGCGGCTCTTGGACGGCACCGTCTTGTACCAATCCTGTTGCCGAATCCAATAGTACAGGCTGTCTCGGTTCACCTTCAGCATCCGCGCAATATCGGCCACGCTGGTGTGGCCGACGATGTAGAGCATCTCGGCACTCCGCTTGACCTCGGCCGTCATCGTTGGCTTGGCCATTCACTCCACCTTCTTTCTCCAATCCATATCCGAGAAGCCGTCCTCAAACCCGAGCTTCTTCACGTGATCCAACATAGCGTCCACGGCAACCTCGCCGTATCGCTCAAGGTAATCGTCAAGCGTCTTGAAATATTCCAACCCAAAATCGGTCAAACGCTTCTTGGCGAAGCCATACTTCCCGTTCAGAACGAGAAGCGCTCCGTACATGCCCATGCGCATGGCCTTTCCGATTCTGTCGGCCTCCTGCGCTTGCCTTACGTTTGCTTTCATTTCCCGCCCTCCATCTTCTTGGCGATCTTGCTGACTTCCGCGATGGCCTTGAATATGACGTCCCGCTGTGTGGCCGGAAATTCACTTGTCGCCTTTCGGATCTCGGCAAGATGGGCTTCCAGCCGATCTCGGTCGGTCAGAATCTTCTTGCCGCAGTAGGGACAGAAGACCGCCTCGCTGTCCTTGATGGCCTTCCCGCAATATTCGCAGGAGCGGATATTCTGTCGGCCGTATCTTGTGAGAAAAGCTGACACGGTTCCTCGGCTTATGCCAAGCGTCCGTCCGATCTCCGCTCCGCTTTTTCCCTCGCACGACAAGCGAAGGATTTCGGCCTTCGTGGCCTCCGATAAATTAGTTCCTCTTCCCATTGTGTGTGTCCTCCCGTTTGTTATTTCGACGATACTTGTTGCATCGCCTGATATGATTTTTTAAGCGCCTTGTCAAAAAAGTCCTCGGTGTTGAAGCTGCTTTCCTTCTGCTCCCCAACCACCTTCTTCGCCCGATCCTGCTCCCGTGAGAGCCACCCGGCAATAAAGCGACCGATGCCGCTCTTTGTCTTTCGGTTCTTAGGATTGGCGTCAAGCCATCCGACCATCTTCCGAAGCTCACCCATCACGTCAACGGCGGGATATAAGCCCGTCCATTTCTCAACGTCCGCCTGTTTCACCCCGTGTTCGGTGCCGTCGTTCAGCGGGAGGCGAATGACCGCGTCATCGCTGACCGCAGGAGGCGTAGCCGATATTGGATTCGGATTTGGATTCGGATTCGGATTGGATTGGATTAAGGCCGCAACTTGCGGCGAGTTGCAGCGATCCGCCGCAATAGTAAAATCGAGAATTTCTTTGAAAGAAAATTTCTTTTTTCTCTTCATGTTGCATTCGGGGCAAGTAAGACGAAGGTTTTCCATTGTTGCCCTTCCTCCCTGAAGAAGCGGCACAATGTGATCGATATGGAATAATCCGGTTCCAAGTTTTATGAAACGTTTTGCTTCCCGGCATGAAGTGAGGTATTTGCCGCAGATTTTACACTTAAATCCGTCGCGCTCTAAAATAGCCACCTTCACGTCCAACGGAACAAACCTACGTAAATACCAGTCGTTAATTCCTGTATCGTTTGGTTCTGGACACTTTGTCTTTGTTTCTCTTACCCGTTGATGCTCTTCCCAATTTGGAAAAGCTCCGTACACACCACGACGGTTGACTCCCTGATTGAAGTAATTGGTGGAGTAAAAATATATTTTTCCTACGCCTGCCAACTCAACAAGAGCGTCAACAATACATTCCTCTGTAATCTCCTCGTATTCTCGCGGAAACAGCCTCGCCCTCATTATGGCCGTATCGCTGTTAAATCTTCCGTAATCGTCAGCATATGTGATCAAGCGTTTGTAAAGGTCGCTGGCAAGTATGCTGCATTCTGACAACCCTTGGCTTTCGCAAATGCTCTCCTTGATGATTCGATTTGGCATCTACGATCCCTCCTTTAGAACGGGAGATCGTCGTCTTTGCCAATCTCCTCAAACTGAGGAGCCTTGTAAGCATCAGGCGTATACGAAGGAGCCGAAGAAGCTGCGGGAGCTCCCTGCCCCTCGCTCTTGGAATCGACGAAGTAAACGCGGGTTACCTGAACCTCGGTGGCATAACGGTTTCCGCCGTCCTTGTCCTGCCACTTGCGGACGTTGATTTCGCCCT
>JAEIGA010004163.1_pt1 | contig 22399 bp, 16 predicted proteins | sample 9270691 | NCBI WGS metagenome assembly JAEIGA01 (sample SAMN17057246, study PRJNA624740) | gut metagenome | biome: biome; isolation source: fecal sample | host: Bos grunniens | place: China: Xizang | collected 2019 | reverse complement strand
TAACATGCCGAAAACTACCAACAAAAACGACCAGATACCAAATGTTTGATAGAAATGGGGTTCAAGAGGCCTCGAGTTCGAATCTCGACACTCGGACCAAAAAAGCAGAAACAGTATTTACTGTTTCTGCTTTTTTATTTCTGTAGAGTTCGAGATTCGAACCATAAATTGCAACAGTCCGGTGGACTGTTGCCTGGCGGGTAGGGCACCGCCAACTCATTATGATTTTCCTCCGACAAATCAGCAACGAATCTCAACACTCGGACCTTGGCAGGGAGGATGGCGGATTAAGACTGACAGCCCTTCAGACATCTTTCGTAATTAAATGAAAAACTTAATTTTACTTGTTGACAAATGGAATATCTTGTGCTAATATAACCGAGTTGCAACTGAGCAACACAAATAGTTCCGGGTGTGGCGAAGTTTGGTATCGCGCTTGAATGGGGTTCAAGAGGCCTCGAGTTCGAATCTCGACACTCGGACCAAAAAACCAGAAAGAGTATTTACTCTTTCTGGTTTTTTATTTTGTGTTGAGAGTCGAACAATAAATTGCAACAGTCCGGTGGACTGTTGCTTGGCGGGCAGGGCCCCGCCAACACCTTAAAAATACTTCCCGAAGGGAAGTATTTTGCAACGAATCTCGACACTCGTGTTCCGATAACAGAAAACTTACCGGAGCTGTATTTCCTGCCGGTTAGATCCTGCAGACTCCATCTGAATTGCCATTGATAAATCAGCAACGAATCTCGACACTCAGCCGTGATCTTATGCGGCAAAGACGCATATGACAAAATACCATCACTTCTTTCAGTTGCATAAAATCCCTCATTATGCTATATTGAATACAATTGATGGAAACTGTTACGGAAGAGGGAAATCTATGAGTTACAGCAACTTGCTTGAACGTATCATGCAGCGGGATACGGATGCTTTCCTGGAATTTACTGACCGCTATGGCTGGGCGCTTTACAGCTCTATCCGCAGAAAGCACCCAAATAAAGTGGATGCTGACAAGGTTTACCACGAAACCATGCAGCAGCTCTGGTCCTGCATGCAGAGCGGCAACTTTGATGATCCCATGGAAGCGATCCTGTGTACCTGGGCAGATCAGATATCCCTTAAGAGGACGCCACAGAAGAGTCTGTCCGAGATCTTTACACCCGATCCGGAGGAGCAGCCTCCCGCACTGCGCATCCGGCAGGCTGAGCGCGCAGAGGAGCGTGTGATGAGGAAACGTAAGAACCGTTTCTGGAATCTGATTGGCGCTCTTGCTCTGTTTGTGATATTTACATTCTGTATCTGGATCATTGTAGGTTTCCTGATGGAACAGGGGATTATTGCCTATATTGATCTGGGATATTCCTGGTTCTGCCGTCAGCTGCAGCAGCTGCTGGTATCCTGGGGTGTATTCTGACTTTTTGCGGCCCGGTTATCCGGGCCGTTCTGCTGAAAAACTATATTTTATGGTACATGGAGAGAAATGATTATGGAACAATGGCTTGAAAGCGTCCACAGTGACGGTACCGCTGCCTTTGTAAGCAATCCGACCCCAGCCCTGAATGAAGAGGTAACCATCCGTCTGCGGATGTATGACGACGCACCGGTAAAACACGTGATCCTCCGTTCCATGCCCAATGGCATGGAACGGCTGGATGATATGCACATCGCAAAGAAAGAGAACGGCTTTGTATATTATGAGGCTGTCCTCAGAATGAACGAAACACGCATCCAGTATCACTTCTACATTGTCTGCGAGGATGCGGTGTATTTCTATACCCAGAAGGAGATCACCACATATCTTCCGGATACCACCTATGATTTTGTCCTTCTGGCGGACTATGTGCAGCCGGAATGGGTCAAAAATGCTGTCTTCTATCAGATTTTCCCGGAACGGTTCTGCAACGGCGATCCCACCAATGATGTCCGCAGCGGTGAATATACCCAGAGCGGCCATCCCACCATTCAGATGGAGCACTGGGACCTTCCCGCCCTGCGCTATGACAAGGCTTACTGCCTAGATTTCTTCGGTGGCGACCTCCAGGGTATTCAGCAAAAGATTCCCTATCTGAAGGAACTGGGTATTACCGCCCTTTACTTGAATCCCATTTTCTTTGCGCCATCTTCCCATAAGTATGACTGTCTGGATTACTTCCATGTGGATCCCCATTTCGGTGGTGATGAGGCACTGGCAAACTTAAGCGCAGCCCTTCACGAAAACGGTATGAAACTGATCCTGGATATTTCCATCAACCATACCGGCATTGCCCATAAGTGGTTTAACCGTGACGGCATCTGGTTCGACAAATCCGTTGGTGCCTATAACAATCCGGATTCTCTGGAACGGAAATATTACTTCATCGAAGAGGATAATTCCTATCATGGCTGGTTCAATGTGGATACCATGCCCACCCTGAACTATACTTCCGGAGAACTGCGGGATATTATCTACAGAAATGAAGACTCCGTACTGAAAAAATGGTTGAATCCCCCTTACAGCATTGACGGATGGCGCTTCGATGTTGCTGATACCTTCGCCAGAAATGACAGGGTACAGCTTGCTGATGAGCTGTGGCCTCAGATCTGCCGGAGTATCAAGTCTGTCAATCCCCAGGCCTACATACTGGCGGAGCATTGGGGTGACTGCTCTCAATATCTCCAGGGTGGTGTCTGGGATTCTCCCATGAATTACTACGGCTGCGGACGTGTAATCCGCCAGTTCCTGGGAGAGCCGGATCTGTTCATGCAGAAACATCCCGCCCTGCGGAATATCCGTTATAAAATGACCGCCCAGGACGTGAAAAACCGGATTCTGGAACATCTGGCAAAGCTGCCGCATGTGATCTGGGAAAATCAGTTCAATCTCTATGACAGCCACGATACCAGCCGCCTGCACAACAACCCGGAAGTCAACCGGGAGGAATACCGTGGCGCTGTCATGTTCCAGTTCATGCTGCCCGGCGCCGCTTCTGTATACTACGGCGACGAAGCCGAAATCGACGGCTACACCGACAGTATGGAAGGCTGCCGCTATCCCATGCCCTGGAACAAGGATTTCCGCACCGGAGAACGGTATCAGCTGATCAGGACCATGGCACATCTGAAAGCAAATCACAAGGCCCTGTCCAGCGGAAGCATGAAGATCCTGTATGCCCAGGACAATGTGTTTGCCATCGCCCGATTTTGGGAGCAGGAAGCCTTCGTATGCGTTATTTCCACCGAAGAGAAAGATACTGATATCAGATTGCCTCTGGCCGCTGCAGGCGCCCGGATGCCCTCTGAGAAGGAAGATATTTTCGGCAGAGAACTGGTCATGCGCTGCTGTGACACAAAAGCTGTGACCATGCAGGTCAGAGCCCACCAGAGCTATCTGTTCCGCTGTAATATTATGTAAGTCAAAGGCCGCAGTTTTGCGGCCTTTTTCTGTCAGAATATCATAATTGTCCATTAAAATTTTGGTAATAGTGCGGATATTGGAAAGCCAGGCAACCTATGGTAAAATAAGGCTATCTATCGAAAAGGGGTGTTTTCCATGAAACTGAAACAGGTTTGGCAGGACTCCCGGTGCGCCCTGGCTGTTGAATCCGATGCAGGCTGGGTGGATGTTGCCGCCGAGAGTGCCCGCCGGGGCATTACCGCACCGCTGACCATGCTGGAAGCGATCCGGGCCGGAGAAGAGGGGATAGCAGTTCTTAAGCAGCTTACACAGAACCCTGCTTGCTTTACAGATGCGCCCACCGCGCCGGCAGTCACCGGAGGTGAAAAGATCCTTTGCATCGGCTTCAATTACCGCCGTCACGCAAAGGAATTCAATCTTACGCTGCCCACCGCGCCGACTCCCTTCAATAAATTCCCCGATGCGCTGGCTGCGGACGGCGACAGCATCCGTCTGGATCCTCGGTATGTGGAATACGACTACGAGGCAGAGATGGTAGCAGTCATTGGTAAGACCGCCAGAAATGTAAGCGCGGAGGAGGCTCTGGATTATGTCTTCGGCTATACCTGCGGCAATGACGTGTCCACCCGCGACCTGCAGTTTGCCCGCACCAATCAGTGGCTGCTGAGCAAGACCTTTGACGGCTTTGCTCCTCTGGGTCCCTGTGTCGTTACTGCGGACTGCATCGATCCGAACAATCTGAATATCTCCAGCGTGGTCAACGGCGAAGTGCGGCAGAACTCCAATACTTCCTATATGGTGTTCTCCACGGCCCAGATCATAGCAGATCTTTCCAGCCACTTCACCCTGAAACCAGGTGATCTGATCTTCACCGGTACACCCGAGGGTGTTATGCAGGGCTATCCCAAGGATCAGAAGAATTGGCTGAAGCCCGGCGACAGCGTAGAAGTTACCATCGAAAATATCGGTACGTTGCACAATACATTCCGTTAAGGAGGAAATATTATGGCAGATCCCAGAAAAATGTACTATGACAAGCGCGGTGAGATCCTGGTGAAGAATCTTACCGGCCACGGTTTCGAAGCCTACTACTGTGAGAACAGGGAAGCCGCACTTTCCAAGGCTCTGGAGCTGATCCCCAAGGGTGCCACAGTTGGCTGGGGCGGTGCCATGTCTGCCCAGCAGATTGGCCTGCTGGATGCCATGAATGCCGGCGAATACAATGCCATTGACCGTGACAAGGCTCCCAATCCGGAAGAGCGTGAGAAGGCAATGCGTGCCTGCCTTCAGGCAGATTATTTCATTACCGGTGCCAACGCACTGAGCATCGACGGACAGATGGTCAATATTGACGGTGTGGGCAACCGTGTTGGCGCCATCGTCTACGGCCCTAAGTATATTGTTGTCATTGCAGGCATGAATAAGGTCACAGACTCTCTGGAATCCGCTGTGATCCGCGCTCGGACAGTTGCGGCTCCCATGAACAAGCAGCGTTTCCCCCTGCAGACTCCCTGCGCAGTCACCGGTGTATGCGGCAACTGCAAGACCGAGGGTATCTGCAATCAGCTGCTGATCACCAGAAACAGCAAGCCCATTGGCAGAATCAAAGTGATTCTGGTGGGTGAGGAACTTGGCTTATAACAACCTGAGGAGATGTCTTCGGACATCTCCTTTTATTATTCTGAATTCCATTGCGCTTTCCCGGAATCTGTGATATAGTGTGAAAAAAGATTTCTGGAGGCATCCTGATGATTCAAAAAATCAAAGCACTGGTTGTAAAATATTGGGAAGTGCTGACTTACCTGTTTTTCGGTGTACTTACCACGGTAGTCAACTATCTGATCTATCTGCCGGTCTACAATCTGCTGGGTCTGTCCGCCGCGGTCAGCAATGCCATTGCCTGGGTCGTGGCTGTGGCCTTTGCCTATCTCACCAACAAACCCTTTGTATTCAAAAGCCATGACTGGTCTGCCAAAACCGTGATTCCGGAACTGACCAAATTCGTCAGCTGCCGTGTGGCCTCCGGTGTTGCCGAGACTCTGATCCTGCTGGTAACTGTGGATCTGATGCACTGGAACGGCAATATCTGGAAACTGGTCACTTCCGTACTGGTTATTGTTCTGAACTATATCGGAAGCAAGCTCATCGTATTCCGCAAGAAGTAAGAATAAAAACGCACAGGAATTATCCTGTGCGTTTTTTCTGTCTGTATGCAACTGCTTATGCGCAGTGTTCTTTCAGATAGAGGATCGCTTCCCGATAACCCTCCAGACCGTGGCCTTTGATGGTTTTGCAGCAGGCAAGACCGGCGTAGGAAATCTGGCGGAATGCTTCCCGGGAATCCACATCCGAAATATGTACCTCAACCGCGGGTATGGAAACGGCTTTCAAAGCATCCAGAATTGCCACGGAAGTGTGGGTGTAGGCGGCGGGATTGATGACAATACCGTCGACTTTTCCGTAGGCCCACTGGATCTTGTCCACAATGGCTCCCTCATGATTGGACTGAAACTGCTCGATCTGAATATTCTCCTGCAGTGCCGTTTCCTCCAGAAGATTCAGAAGATCCGCAAAAGTATTTTTGCCGTAGATTCCAGGCTCCCGGATGCCCAGCATATTGATATTGGGGCCGTTGATAACCAGAATTTTCATAGATTTCCCTCCATTTTGGACAGAATCTGCTGTACAGTTTCCTGACAGGTGCCGTTATTGTCAATCACATGATCCGCAAAAGCTTCATACAGAGGCCTGCGTACTGCATACATATCTGATAATTTCTGAACCTGCGACAGGGGGCGTCCATGGGTTGGCAGTTTTTCAATATCTCTTACCAGCCAGAAGACCGTACTGTTCTGCCGCAGCAGGGGATAGTTACGCTGCTGTGTCACACAGCCGCCTCCGGTGGCGACCAGAAGCTGTGACTGCTTACCCAGCTGGGCAAGCACTTCCGTTTCCAGCTGCCGGAAATGCGCTTCGCCGTCCTCAGTAAAAATTTCCGGAATGGTTTTGCCAGCCATCTCCAGGATCTTCTGATCCGAATCCACAACCGTTCTGCCAAGTGCCTCCGCCAGCAGGGAAACGATGGTGCTCTTTCCGCACCCGGGCATTCCGATCAGAACCACATTCTGCATTCTGGCGGACAATTTCAGATATACCTGTTCGATGAGAGAATCCGGCAGGGGCTTTCCTCCGAAATATTCCGCGGCTTCCTTTGCCTGGGCCACCAGCATCCACAGACCGTTTTCGTGGGGAAGTCCCAGCTTTTCCGCATCCAGCAGCAGCTTCGTTCTGGCGGGATTGTAGATCACATCCAGCACGCCTTCCAGGCCGGGGAAACAGGTCAGATCCACGGGGGCTACACCGGTCTGGGGATACATTCCTACCGGTGTGGTGTTGACAATGACCGCTGCATCCCGATGCAGATGCAGATTGCCGTAGTTATTTTCGCCGGACCGGGATACGATGATCACATTGGCACCCAGATCCTCAAGAACCTTTACCGCGGTATTGGACGTGCCGCCGCTTCCCAGCACAAGTACTTTCTTTCCGGAGACCGAGAGACCGCTGCGGCAGACCATGGAGTGAAAACCGAAGTAATCAGTATTGTGACCGAACAGCGTTCCGTCCGCTCTGCGGACAACGGTATTGACGGAACCCATTCTGATGGCCTTGGGAGACAGTTCATCCAGGAACGGGATCACATCTTTTTTATAAGGAATCGTAACATTGATTCCGGTAAAATCACCGTTGAGGAGGAATTCACCCACTTCTTCCGGTTCCTTTTCGAACAGATCGTAGGTATACTCACCAAGATATTCGTGAATCTGAGGGGAATAACTGTGGCCCAATTTTCTTCCCAATAAGCCGCTCTTCATGTAAACACCTCTGTGTATCTGCCAATGTGGCTGGATCTGTAAGTTTTTATCCGTTGTTGTGTCTGCTCTGGTAGGTTCTGCTCAGTTCAAAAATGGTGGTATATAAGGACTGAATATACGCTTTCAGCTCCGGACCGGCTTTTTCCGCGACCCTCCGCAGAATCTCCTGCTCACGGCCGGGATGGTGGATGGGTGATCCGGTTGCTTTTTTATAATCTGCTACCAGGGAAGCGATGTGCATTCTCTTGCAGAAGAGCTGCACCAGTTCATCGTCGATCTGATCGATTTCTTTGCGGAGATCTGTCAGGTCCATAATCATTTCCTCCCGGTTGTCTGCGTATTTCCAAGGATCAGGTCAAAAATCGCAATGGCTGCCGCGGCTTCCACCACAGGAACTGCTCTCGGCACAATGCAGGGATCATAGCGGCCCCGGATCTCCAGCTGGGCGGTTTCACCGCTGTGAAGATCCACTGTCTGCTGAGGTTTCTGTATGGAAGGAGTCGGCTTGAATGTTACCCGGAATATAACGGGCATACCGTTGGTAATACCCCCAAGAATGCCACCACAGTGATTTGTAATGGTTCTGATCTGACCGTCTTCCACTGTAAACGCATCATTGCACTGACTGCCCGGCAAATCCGCTGCCTGTTCACCGATACCGAAGGATACGGATTTTACCGCAGGGATGCCGTAGACAATCTGAGCAATGCGGCTTTCCACACCACCGAACATGGGTTCTCCAAGTCCGGCAGGCAGACCCGTCACAGCACATTCAATGATACCGCCCACACTGTCTCCGTCAGCTTTGGCTGCGGCAATCTTTGCCTGCATGCTTTGCGCTGCATGCTGCGACAGGGTAGGGAAGTCCGGCGCAACCGCGGACAGCTGGGGATTCACCGGATCAAAAGATTCTTCATCCGCAATTCCGCCAATGGAGGCGATCCTGGCGCCGATGCGGATACCCATCTGCTCCAGCCACTGGATGCACAGACCGCCTGCGATACACAGCGGCGCTGTCAGACGGCCGGAGAAATGACCGCCGCCGGCAGCATCCTGGTAGCCGCCGTATTTGACCTGGGCAGTATAATCCGCATGGCCGGGACGGGGCTGGGTCTTCAGGTTGCCGTAATCACCGGAACGGGGATTGGTATTGGGGATCACAGCGGCAATGGGTGCGCCGCAGGTATATCCGTCCACCAGACCAGCCAGAAATTCCGGCCGGTCGGATTCCCGCCGGGTTGTTGCCCACTCATGATGCCCTGGCGCACGGCGGTTCAGAAACTGCTGAAGTTTCTCACTATCCACCTGGAGTCCCGCAGGGATCCCGTCCAGGGTCATGCCGATGGCCGGTCCGTGGGACTGACCAAAAATACTCAGTTTTAAGGATTCACCGAAGGTACTGCTCATAATTGCCTCCTAAACGGCGGTATTCTTCAAAAAATTTCGGATAAGACTTTTCAACGCACTCCGCGCCCATCAGAACCACATCATATTCGCAGGCTGTGGCCGCGATGGCTGCAGCCATGGCGATTCTGTGATCATTCGCGCAGTCCACAGTTCCTCCGGTCAGTCCCGTTCCATGGACTGTAAGCGTGTTTTCTGTGGCTTCCGCATAACCGCCCAATGCGCGGATCATGGCCAGGACAGATTCCACTCTGTCGGATTCTTTCAGCCGGAGTCTGCGGATATCTGTAAATTCCGCACCCTGGCCGCAGGCTGCCACCACGGAAAGAACAGGCACCAGATCCGGGATATCAGCTGCGGAAAGGGTGCATTTATTTTTCAGCCGGGGCAGCAGGGATGCTGCGGCCCGGTCTCCCTGAATGGAGTCCGGGGAAAGATTGCTGATCTGAATGCTGCTGCCCAGAGCATTGGCTGCCAGGAAGAAGGCTCCATTGCTCCAGTCGCCTTCTACAGTGATCCTACCGGGGGTATGAAACGGTGTGCCGCCTGTTATAGCATAATGCTCACTGGAACAGCCGAACAGTTCCATAACCTGCTGTGTCATGGCGATATAGGGTCTTGACTCTGCCTTGCCGGTAACAATGATCCTGCTTTGCCCGGGAATGAGCGCTGTGGCCAGCAGAAGTCCCGTAATAAACTGACTGGATACGCCGCCGTCGATCTGATAGTTACCGGGCCGGAGTCTTCCGGTACAGCGGATCTGATCTGCTCCTTCAAAAGACAGGCTGCAGCCCATCCGGTTCATTTCCTCCCACAGGGGAGAAAGAGGGCGCTGGGACAGCCGGCCTTCCGTCTGAAACAGAGCGTCTGCACCCAGTGCGCCCACAACAGGCAGCAGAAAGCGCAGGGTGGATCCGCTGTCACGGCAGGGAAGTACCGCTGCGGGGTTAATGCTGGCCACAGGGTTCACCCGGTAACCGTAAGATGTCCGCTGAATATCCGCTCCCAGGGCATTCAGACAGGCCACAGTAGCATCCATATCCCGGTTCACTTCCGGGCAGTATAGTTCCGTAATACCGTCCGCAAAGGCAGCGCAGATCAACAGCCTGTGGGCCTGGGATTTGGAAGAAATAACAGATAAGGTACCCGACAGTTTACCGGGATGAATAATCAGATCCATGTGAAAGACCAGCCTGGATAAAAGATTTTAGTGTGTCAACTGGAGTAGGAACAATTTCACAGAAGCCGATTTCTCTGGGAATAATGAGACTTACGGAATCGCCTCTGCGTTTCTTATCCGACAGTGTAAATGCAAACAGCTCTTCCGCGGAATATTCTGTGGTCACAGGAAGGCCAAACCGGGTCAGAAGATCATTCACCCTGTCGCAGCAGTTCTGGCTGGAGAAGCCGCAAGCAGCGGCACCACGGGTAACGATGGCCATACCGATGCCCACCGCGGTACCGTGGGAGATGGCAAAGTTGCTTCTGGCTTCTACGCCGTGACCGATGGTATGGCCGAGATTCAGCTTCATCCGCGCGCCGGTATCAAATTCATCCTCCATAACCACACTCTGTTTCCACCGGACGCAACGGGTGATAACCTCTTCACGGTCAAAACCCAGACCCTCCCGGGCAAGGAGCGCGAAAAGTTCCGGATCATAGAGAACCGCGTATTTGATCACTTCGGCGCAGCCATCCCGGAACACATCATCAGAAAGTGTATTCAGTGTATCGGTATCGCAGATCACGAGGCTTGGCTGACAGAAGGCGCCTGCCAGATTTTTTCCCGCATCCAAATCAATGGCAGTTTTTCCGCCAACGGAGGAATCCACGGCTGCCAGCAGAGTAGTGGGTACCTGCACAAAGCGGATACCCCGCAGATAGCAGGCAGCGGCAAAGCCAGCCAGATCTCCCGTAACACCACCGCCCAGGGCAACGATCATGTCGGAACGGGTAAGTCCCATCTTCGCCAGTTCGTTCAGAAGTGTAATAAAGGTAGCCGCATTTTTGCTGGCTTCTCCGGCAGGAAATACAAACTCACTGACAGCAAACCCTGCCTTCTCAAGGCTTTCTTTTACAGTATCACCGTACAGAGGAAAAACATTGCTGTCACTGACTATGCAGACCTTGCATGCCCGGCCAAGTGCTGCCATCTCCTGTCCGATGGTACCCAGCAGATGACTGCCTATTTTGATGTCGTAGGTTTTTGATGCGGATATTGTAACAGTTGTCATCCGACCACCTGTTCCTTTCTATATTGCTGACCTCCGGAAGGCCCTGCGGCAGATATTAAACTTTGCCGCGCTGCTGTGGCTATGAGTCAAAAGCGGTGCTGAGACTATGGACACTCTGCAAATTGAATACCAATATATTATCACGTTTTTTACCAGTAGTCACGGAAAAAATAACAGTTCTTCTTTGCTGTTTTATCTGTTCCGCACGCTGAGTGCCATGTTTGCACAGTCTTACGTCAGTGTATGGAAAAGCAACGGTATCCGATACAGGATACCGTTGCTGATTTCTTATTCCGCGATATGGAAATCCAGTTCCACAACAGTCTTTCCGTTAAAGAACAGCTGCAGCACATAATCACCGGGAGCAGAAGGAAGCTTGGGAATATTCAGCTCGCCGTTCTGGGGATTACCGGCAGTCCAGATGTTCTTCCAGTAATAGGTTTCTTCAGAAATCAGTTCCGGAAGGACATTACCGTAAGAATTTCTGAATACATACAAAACCTTTGTCTCGTATCCGGGCAGATAGAAGGTAGACGCGCTTCGAATGGCAATGGAAGCGGAATCACCGGGAGCAAAGGTATCCGTATAGATATCCTCCGGGAGTTCATCACAGATCCAGACCTCTTCAGCAGGTGTATTCAGCAGACCGATGGTCAGATCCTCAATCTTCACCGCATTGTCAGTGAAGGTTTCAGCGGATACCGTTGTATGGGTGTATGTATCGTTGAACACGGTTCTGCCGTCAGCTGTCTGGATGGTAAAGTTATAGGTAGCACCGGGAATCAGAGGCATAATATCCGCCTCTGCCTTGGCACACTCCACAACCTGGCTGCCGCTGCCATCGATGGTATACACCAGAATCCATCCGCCGTCCGGCTCGTTGCCGTCATATTTCCAGGTAACATGAAGCTTTGTCTTCTTGCTGTCATCTGCGGTGAAGGAAGAAATCTTTACAGGATTCTCAGTAAGATCGAACCGGGCAGGCTGGGTCATGCCGGAAGCAGTGATCTCAAGCTTATAGCTCACTTCGGGATCCAGACCGTTGATCATAACCTGGTTATCGGTCACTGTGACCTCATCTTCAAAACCGTAGCCATCATACCAGCGGACATACCAGTGGTCCACAACCACATCACCAGGTGTCTTCCACTGAACGGTAATATCACTGCTATCGTCAGCAGATGCGGTGATTTTTTCTGCAAGAATCAGCTTGGAGGCCATGTACTGCAGCTGCTTATTACCGCTGAGATCAAAATCCTTACCGCCATCCAGTGTGAAGGTATAGACCTTACCCACAGTCAGACCGGTGATCATGGTGGAATGGCTGGTGATAGTTTCACACTTTTCCTCTTCTCCGTCAGCGCTGTACAGAATATTCCAGAAGTCCGGCTCACCGCCCTCAACCGTAAACGCAAGCTTTACAGAACCGTCTTCCGATCCGGCAATGGCATCAAAGGTCAGGATCTGTGTGCTGGACTCTGTTTTGAATGTCTCTGTGGTCTGGCCAACCAGTTTATGGAAACCGGAAATTTCCGCCTCGATGGTGTATACCGTACTGGGTTCCAGATTCAGGAAAGTAACTTTTCCGCCCTTTACAGATTCAGTGACACGGTTTCCCTTGGCGTCAGTGCAGTGGATCACCAATCCGGACTCATCAACAGATGTGTCGATGAGAACTGTGATCTGATCCTGTCCTCCGGTAACAGTCATACCATCCACAGGCTGCAGATAAATGTTCTGATAGAACCAGTAACCGCAAACACAGGTCGTTGCCAGCAGCACAGTACCGAGAAGGCCTCCCAGAAATCTGCGGAACTTCTTTGCTCGGGTCTGGTCCGCAAAGTGCTTTGTCTTTTTCTTTTTTTCGGGAGTGGCCTGCTCCGGTTCATCCTCTGTCTGAGGATCCTGATACAGGGCGTCGTCGATCTCATCAGCATCATCCCGGGCAAAGGCAAAGGGATCTTCTTCCGGTTCGGAAGGATAGATAACCTCCTCAGGAATCTGATAAGCAATGAGATCATCAGCCTTGTTGATGATTCTGGCCACATCCTCCGACAGCTGGGGGATATCGTCTGTAGTGTTGTCTTCGGAGATCGCATCTGCGGCAGCAGGCATCGGTTCAGGAATTTCCTGGTGAGATTCTTCCTCTACGGGAACAGGTTCTTGCTCCTTCGCAGATTCTTCAGGAAGTTCCTCTTCAGAAGTCACTTCCGGCTCGGCCAGGATCTCCGGCTCCGCTTCAGGCAGTACCTCGGGGGAGATTTCCGCATCACCAGCTGCACTCTCTGAGTTTTCTTCACTCAGTGCTTCAGTAGAAGAAATTTCGGAAGCAGCAACCGGTTCGGGATCTTCAGATACCGCAACATCAGAAAGTTCTTCCCTGACAGGTTCTTTCTGAACAGCTTTTGCCTTTTTCCGCTTCTGCTTCTTTTCCACCGGAGCGATCTGTTCAGGCTCCACATCCAGAGGAATGAAGGGAGTAATAGGGATATCATTGACACTGTTGCGCTGCATATAAGAGGCCAGGGCTTTACCCAGATCCTTCGGATCCAGCCAACGCTGCCCGGGATCCGGAGAAATTGCCTTCATAATGATCTCAGACAGTTCATAATCCGCATGGAGCGGGGAGGAGAGGGGTTGCTCCGGCGCATTGCCGCGGAAGGGCAGCTGACCGTCATTATAGATCTGATACAGGATCATGCCCACAGCATAGGTATCAGCTGATAAGTTCATGGCAGTCATGGGATCCAGCAATTCAGGAGCTACATAGGGGCTGTAATACTGCTCCGGCAGGGACGCGTACCGCAGAGAATCCAGGCTGAGAAAGCCGATATCACCGATACGGTACTCCTTCTTCTCAGACACATAAATATTACTGGGCTTCAGATCCACATAGATATATCCGGACTGCCTGCAGACAGACAGCGCGGAACACAGATCCAGACCGAGATTGACTGCCTCCAGATGTGTAAGCGCAGTTTTGGCCATGTATTTTGCCAGGGAGCGCTTGTAGCTTCCCACAAGGTAGATCTCATAACCCAGGCGGTGTCTCGTAATCGGTTCCATCTGCCATCCGTCGTAGGGCAGGAAACCTTCCAGCTTGGAAAGCATCTTCAGATGCTCCGCTTCCTCCAGGATAGATTCGCCTTTTTTTCGGAAATATTCCATGGCATCAGCGGGATCTTTATATGCACCAGCCAGCAGCAGAGCATCCAGCTGGGACTGACTTGCGGGGACAGAAATAATTTTCACGATGTATTTTTTGTTGGAATTCTCCCTGACGGCCGGGCAGCAGGTAATGCCGTGGTGCTCACAAATAGGAGCGCCAAGCTTAAAGCCGTCCAGCAAAGGGGAGATGATTCTGGGCTCAGACAAGTCTATCGCCTCCTTTAACGCATATATCATAAAATAGAACAGGGAAAAAATCAACTATTTTCGTCATATTACTTATTGTAATATATACCTCATCATGTTATAATGTCGAAAATGGTTTTGCATGTTAATATGCCGGAGGTTTGAACAATGAGCAAGATTATCTGTGATATTTGCGGCACTACTTATCCCAGTTCCGCAGAATCCTGTCCTATTTGCGGTTTCAGCAATGACGGAGAATCTCTTTTCGGTGCTGATACCGATGCGGAAGAAGTTCTGGAAGAATCCAGAAACAAAAACGGTGCCTTTACTGCCGCTTCCCGAAAGAAGGAAATCTTCGATTTTGATGAAGTGAATCCTGATGATGACGATGATCAGTATTCCGACGATGATGACGAGGATGATGAGGACGACTACGACGAGCCCGAAGAGGAAGAAGAGGAAGGCCGTTCCAGCAATCCCATTGTGATCGTTCTGCTGACTGTTCTGATCGTTGCCCTTCTTGGTGCTGCCGCGTTTATTTTCTTCCGTTTCTTCCTGCCCAATATGGGTGATAAGACGGAAGCTACCGAAACTACTGCCGCCATCGTTGAGGAAGCAGAACTGCCGTCCACTGAGGCTACCGTACCCTGCCAGCAGATGGTTATGACCAATGCCGGTGTTGCTGAGCTGAACGCTGAGGGCCAGCAGTTCCTGCTGCATGTCAAGGCTCTGCCCGAAAACACCACTGATGAGATCATCTATTCCTCCGAGAACGAAAGTATTGCGACTGTTACCGCTGACGGCAAAATTACCGCTGTTTCTGAAGGCGAGACCGTGATCCACATCAACTGCGGTGAGTACTATATCGGCTGTCCTGTCATTGTCAAGTATGTAGAGGAAACCACACCTCCCACCACCGAGGCCATTGTGGAAGAGACTGTCGCAGAGACTGTGGAAGAAGTTGTCGTGGAAACCACCGCTGCTCCCAGCAATGTCACGCTGAAGCTGAAAAAGACCGATATCCGCCTGGGTGTTTACTATGAGTTCCGTCTTGAGCTGGACTGTGAGCTGAATCCCGAGGATGTTACCTGGTCTTCCGAGCATGAGCATATTGCCAAGGTCGATGAAACCGGTAATGTTACCGCGCTGAAGGAAGGCACCACTTCCATCATCGCAAAGTACGGTGACCAGGAAGTTCAGTGTCTGGTCCGCTGTATCTGGCCCTAAGAAAATTTAGCAGGCAGTTCATTTGAACTGCCTGCTTTTTTATGCGTCATCTGCAACTGCTTTCCTTCGGAACAGGAAGGAAATGCACCAAAGACCGGATAAGCCAACTACCGTATAGATCAGACGGCTGAACAGGGAACCGGATCCACCAAACAGCCAGGCTACCAGGTCAAATCCGAAGATGCCCACAAGGCCCCAGTTAAGACATCCGACGATGGAAAGGATCAGTGCGATCATATCCATAGTATTACCTCCATTTCAATTTCGGATGTGGTTAGGGTATGCAAATCTCAGAATTTTATGAATAGGCAATTGAAAAACCATTGTGCATCCGCTATAATAATGCCAATGAAGATAAAGGAAGGTATAAAATATGACAACTCTTTATGAAGGTGCATATGCAAAACTGAACCTGACGCTGGATGTTCTGGGTAAGCGTGAGGACGGCTACCACGATCTGCAGAGCGTAATGCAGACCGTTTCTATCCGTGATGATATTGAAATCGATGTTGGTACCGGTAAGCCCTGGAAGCTGCTGTGTTCTGTGGAAGGCATTCCCACCGATGAAACCAATCTGGCATGGAAGGCTGCAAAAATCTACTGTGATACCATGCATAAGGACCCTGGCGGTCTTGAGATCCGCATCACCAAGCGCATTCCTTCCGGTGCCGGTATGGGAGGTGGCAGTGCGGATGCGGCCGCTGTTCTGCGTGCGCTGAACCGTTACTACGGTGATCCGCTTTCCGTCTTCGCTCTGGCTGAGCTGGGTGCCCAGGTCGGCAGCGACGTTCCATTCTGCACACTGTGCGGTACCGCTATGGCAGAAGGCCGCGGCGAGCGGCTGAGAAAGCTGCCCGATATGCCCGACTGTATTTTTGTGGTATGCAAGCCTGACTTCTCTGTTTCCACCCCCGAACTCTATAAGAAGATCGATGAAGTAGCCATTGCCCAGCGGCCGGATAACCGTGCCATGGAAAGCGCCCTGGTTGCCGGTGATCTGGGTAAGGTGGCTGAGAATCTGTGCAATGTTTTTGATCCTGTGGTTACCGCGGATCATCTGGAGCTGAACTACATCAAGTCCATCTTCAACAGCTACGGTGCCGTCGGCTATCAGATGACCGGATCCGGCTCCGCTGTTTTTGCCATCATGTCCGAGTTTGAATATGCGGCAGTTGTCTGCAACATGCTGAAGGAAAATTATCCTCAGGTCTTTATCGCAAAGCCCATTTAAAATCCATCCGTTCCCGCCCATACGGAAGTATTTCCGTATGGGCGGTTAATTTATGCACAGATTCTTATCTTGGTTGGGCTGTAAGGAAAATATCTTTTCCTCTGACAGAATTATACCCTGTTATTCCGACTGTTTTTATGATATTATGAAAAATAATTTCCAAGAAAAGAGGTGGGCACATGCTGAAACTGCTCATTGGCAAGGACTGGACCGTTAACCGCAATGAAATATTCAGTAGAATCGCCCAGGATGTCCGGGAACGGAAGGGAAACAGGATCCTTCTGGTTCCGGAACTGATCAGCCACGAGTGTGAACGTCTGCTTTGCTCCGTTGCAGGCGATACCGCCAGCCGGTATGCAGAGGTACTTTCCTTTACCAGAATGGCACGCCGTGTATCAGACTATTCCGGTATGGCCATGGAACCCTGTCTTGACAACGGCGGCAGAATTGTAGCCATGGCAGCAGTGTCCAGGCAGCTCAGCAGCCGTCTGAAAGCTTATGCGGCAATGGAGACAAAACCCGAATTTTTAGAGGGGCTGATGGATGCCATTGACGAGTTCAAGCGCTGCTGCATCACGCCGGCAGAACTTTCAAATGCTTCCGCAGCACTGGAGGGCAATTTTGCCCAGAAGCTGGAAGAACTGTCACTGATCATGGAATGTTATGATACCATGTGTGCCAGGGGAAAGCGTGACCCCCGCGACCAGATGACCTGGCTTCTGGAGCAGATGGAGGATTGCGGTTTCGCGGAAGACCATGTGTTTTATATTGACGGTTTTCCCGACTTTACCCGACAGAATATGGACATCATCGGGCATCTGATCCGTTCATCACCCTGCGTCACTGTCAGTCTGAACTGTGACCGGATCGGTACTGACCTGATGGCGTTTGACAAGGCAGGACAAACAGCGCAGGAGATTTTTCAGATTGCGAAAAAAGCGGGCGTGGAGATCAAAATCGAAACTGTGTCTGCGCGGTCAGATTCTCTTACCCCAGTACGGGAAAAACTCTTCCAGGGCAGTATCGTCTGCGGTGCAGCTTCCGGATCCCTGAAGACCGTCCGTGCCGAAACTCCCTTTGCTGAATGCATGGCAACCCTCCAGCAGATCCTGGACCTTGTATACAACGGCTGCCGATACCGGGATATTGCCGTGGTATGCACAGATCTGGATACCTACAAGCCTCTTATGCAGATGGTGTTTCACCGTTACCAGGTTCCTCTTTATTGTTCCGGAACCGAAAGTATTCTGCAAAAGAGCGTGGTTTCCACTGTTCTGAACGGCCTGGATGCAGCACTCAGCGATTTCGATCCCAAAAACATGATCCGTTATCTTCGTTCGGCGCTGTCACCGCTGGATCCTGACCGCTGCGATGTGCTTGAAAATTATGTGATCCAATGGGGCATCCGGGGACAGAAGTGGCTGAGTACCTGGGAGAACCATCCTGAAGGACTGGGACTTCCCTGGGAATCTCATCATCTGGATTTTCTGGAAAAGCTGAATATGGACAGAGCTGCCGTCATTCAACCTCTTGAGGATCTGCGCCAGGGCTTTAGAAAGGCCAAAAACGTCAGGGATCAGGTTCTTTCCATTTCCGCATTTCTCAATGATATCCGTCTGGACCAGCGACTGGCAGAACTTGCCGGTCAGATGGATGATGCCGGTGACAATCAGAGTGCCCAGGTACTCAATCAGCTCTGGGAGATCCTGCTGACCGCTCTGGAGCAGATGTACGATGTTCTGGGAGAAAACCTGTGGGAATCCGATCATTTTACGAGACTGTTCCGGCTGCTTTTGAGTCAGTATGATGTGGGTACAATCCCGCCGGTTCTGGATGCTGTTCAGATGGGATCTGTCACCGCAATGCGCTGCAATCAGCCCAAGCACCTTTTCATTCTCGGCGCGGAAGAGGGAAAACTGCCGGGCTACTCCGGTTCTGCCGGTGTGCTGTCCGACCAGGAGAGAACCGCCCTGCGTCAGCTGGGTGTTCCTCTGACAGGCGGCGCTGTGGAGGGTATCCAGGCAGAATTTGCGGAAATTTACGGTGTATTCTGCGGTGCGGATAAAAGCATAACTGTATTCTGCTCCGGTGAACAGCCATCCTTTGTATTCAAACGGCTGGCTTTGCTCAGCGGAAACACAGAAAATTATACGGATGTTATGGGATTCGCCATGGCAGATGAACTGGATGCCGGCGCGTATCTGGTTCGCCGCAATGCCCCGGAGGCTGCGGTGCACCTTGATCTTGAGGAGGCCTACCGTGAAATTTCTGCCCGCAGCAACTATGATCTTGGTCACATCCGGAGGGAAAATATTCAAAGTCTCTACGGCAAGACGCTGAATCTTTCCGCATCCCAGGTTGACCGTCTGGCAGAATGCCGACTGTCCTATTTCCTGAAATACGGTCTCAGAGCCAAGGAACGTAAGGAAATTACCGTGGATCCTGCCGAATTTGGCACCTATGTCCATGCTGTTCTGGAAAACACCACAAAATGTGTCCGGGAAATGGGAGGATTCCACTGTGTAACCCTGGAAGAAACTCTGGAAATTGCCCACCGTTTCAGTGAAGAATACGCCGCGGAGCGGTTCAGTCAGATTGAGTCCGAACGGATGGTCTATCTCTTCCGGAGAAACATCCGGGAACTGGACATGGTAGTTCAGGAACTGTGGCAGGAACTGAAGGAATCCGATTTCGAGCCGGTGGGGTTTGAAGTGGGTTTCGGCAATACTGACGGTCTGCCGCCAATTGCCATCCCCAATAGGAATATGAACGCCATTCTCAGAGGTTTCATTGACCGTGTGGATCTCTGGCAGTCCGCCGGAAGCAGCTACTACCGTGTTGTTGACTACAAAACCGGTAAAAAAGACTTTGATTACTGTGACGTCTACAACGGTGTCGGTCTGCAGATGCTTCTGTATATGTTTGCGCTGCGAAGCAGTGGCTTCCCGGAACTGGGTGACAAACCGGTTCCCGCCGGAGTGCAGTATTTTCCGGCCAGAGTGCCATATCTGCCTGCTGACGGTATGCTGGATGAGGAAGCTGCCCGGAAGGAAAGACGCAGTCACTGGAAGCGCCGGGGTCTCCTGCTGGAAGATGAAGCGGTTCTGCAGGCTATGGAACATGGTGAACAGCCCCTTCGACTGTGCTATACAGTTAAAAAGGATGGCAGTTTCTCCGGTGATCTTGCAGACCGAGACCAGCTGAAACAGCTGGAAGGATACATTTTCCGCATCTTAGGAAAACTGGTGGATGAGATCGCTTCCGGAAACGTAAAGGCAAATCCATACTCCAGAGGTACCAGTCATAATGCCTGTTCCTTCTGTCCTTATGGCAGCATCTGCCATCCGGAAACACTGGAGCAGCGGAGAAACTATAAAGCAATGTCTTCCCAGCGGTTCTGGGAGGAGATCGGAAAGGAGATGCAGAAACATGGCTGAAAAACTCACCCAGCAGCAGCGGGAAGCTGTCCGGAACCGGGGCGGCAGACTGCTGGTTTCCGCAGCTGCCGGTTCCGGTAAAACAAAGGTTCTGGTGGACCGGTTGCTGAGCCATGTCACCGATCCGGCGGATCCCGCCAATCTGGATGAATTTCTGATCATCACCTATACCAAGGCAGCCGCTTCGGAACTTCGGGGAAAGATCGCCTCCAAACTTACGGAGCGGATCGCCCAGGAACCGGAGAACAAGCATCTTCAGAAGCAGATGCAGCGGCTTTTCCTTGCGAAAATCTCCACGGTACACAGCTTCTGTTCGGATATCTTACGGGAATACGCCTATAAACTGGATCTTTCTCCGGATTTCCGTGTTGCGGATGATTCGGAAGCGAGAGAACTGCGGGATCAGGCTATGTCCGGTCTGCTGGATGACGTATACAGGCAGATCCATACCAACGAGGCCTATTCCGCATTTGTAGACACCCAGGGCCTGGGCCGGGATGACCGGCTGGTGCCGGAGATTCTGGAAAAGGTCTACGATAGCGCACGGTGTCATCTGAATCCGGAAGGGTGGCTGGAACAATGTCTTGCATCAGCGGAACCTTCTGAAAATCCGGATATTACCAAAACACTGTGGGGTGAATATCTGATGACAGATCTGAAGCAGTTTCTGGATGCTCAGATCTGCATTTTCCGGGAGTGTCTTGCCAGGATGGATCAGTCCGAGGGTATGGAAAAGCCCTCTGCGAATATCCGCTCTACGCTTCATCAGCTGGAATCTCTGAGAGATGCCAAAACCTGGGATGATGTTTCTGGACTTGAAAGCATTGACTACGGAAGACTTACTTTCCCCAGAAAGAATGTGGATCTTGAACTGGCAGAACAGGTCAAAGCGGTACGGAATGCCTGCAAAAAAGGACTGGACCGTAAACTGGAGAACTTTTCAGACAGTTCTGCCCAAATACTTGCAGATATGGTTCAGAGCGCTTCCAGTATGAGCGGTCTGATTCAGTTAGTCCGGGAATTTCAGCGCCGGTTCCAGGAACTGAAGCGAAGCCGCCGTGTTCTGGATTTCAGTGATCTGGAGCATAAGACTCTGGATCTTCTGCTGGGCAGCAGCCGCAGCGGGCCAACCGCGGCAGCCGCAGAAATCGGCCGCAGATTCCGTGAAATCATGGTAGATGAATACCAGGACTCCAACGGTGTCCAGGACGCTATTTTCAGTACACTTTCCCGCGAAAAACAGAACTGCTTCATGGTCGGCGACGTAAAACAGTCCATTTACCAGTTCCGCCTGGCAGATCCGGGAATCTTTCTGGAAAAATACAAAACCTATGCTGATCCCGCTGATGCTGCGGCAGGGCAGGGAAGAAAGGTTCTGCTGAGTCATAATTTCCGCTCCGGTCCTGAGATCGTATCCTGTGTAAACGATGTATTCCGCACAACTATGGGGCCGAAAGTAGGCGGATTGGTCTACGGAAAGGCGGAAGCTCTGCGGGAAGGCATTCCCCAGGAACCTCTGCCGGACAGAGCGGTGGAACTCTACGCCATTGATGTACAGGAAGACACCTATGCGGAGGAAGCTTCCTTCGTGGCAGAACGTATTCAGACCATGCTCCGCAGCGGTACTCTCATCCGAAAAAACGGTTCCCTGGAGCCGGTACAGCCGGATGATATCGTCATACTGCTGCGTTCTCCCGGCAGTGCCGCGGCAGCGTTCCAGCTGGCGTTGGAGCGCAGGGGAATCCGCTGCACCACCGGTGCCGGTTCCGATCTGCTGCAGACAGAGGAGATCAGCACACTGCGTTCCTTCCTGCAGGTCATCATGAATCCCAGGCAGGATATTCCCCTGGTCAGTCTTCTGGCAAGTCCCGTATTCGGTTTTACCGCGGATGATCTGGCTGAGGTACGAGGCCAGCAGAAGAAAGGCACCATTTACGATGCCCTGTGCCAGGTTAATTCCGAAAAGATCAGCCAATTCCTGCATATTCTGGCAGAACTTCGCCAGACTGCGAAAATGTCCAGCATCTCCGCCTTGCTGGAAAGCTGCTTCCGTCTGACAAAGCTGGACAGTGTATACGGTGCCATGCCCGACGGAGAAGTAAGACAGAGCAATATTCAGATGTTTTACCATCTTGCTGCGGATTACGAAAAGCAGAGTATCAAGGATCTGCAGCAGTTTCTGGACTTTCTGGATTCTGCCCAGAGTCGCGGTCTCGTTGTAACCGGCAGCTCCGGTGCCGGTG
>JAEIGA010004162.1_pt1 | contig 22400 bp, 18 predicted proteins | sample 9270691 | NCBI WGS metagenome assembly JAEIGA01 (sample SAMN17057246, study PRJNA624740) | gut metagenome | biome: biome; isolation source: fecal sample | host: Bos grunniens | place: China: Xizang | collected 2019 | reverse complement strand
TATTTTCTCGCACTTTTTCTCGAGGACCACGGTTTCGTAGCTATCATTTACAATGTGTATTCCCATATCAAGTAAACGGTCTATATTTTCCTTTAGCAAGGTTTGAGACGGAGTTTTGCTATGCCCGAATTTAGCGTGTGAATAGTATATTTCGTGATTGCCGAACACGTAGTAGCACGGAGCGATTTTTGATGCCGCCTCAAAGAAATTGAAAGCATTTTGATTTCTTTTGCTCATATATTCTGCGGATATTTCCATTATGTCTCCTGGAAGAAGTATCAAGTCGGGAGAGATTTCGCAAAGGGCCCTCAGAACCTTGGAGCAGGCTCTGCCGTGAAGATCCGCCACGCAAGCTATCCGCAGGTCTATACTCGGCTTGTAGGTTTGTATTTGATATCGAGTTATTTTCATCTAAAACACCCTTGTTAAATTATTTATCCATATAGAAATCTATTTTCTGAGGAACGATAAAGAATGCGAGGTCATAAATATCAGTACTGTCAAAATATGCAACTCTTTCCTCATCAGCAAAGGCTACCGCTTGGAGTTTGTTTGTGTTCTCTATTGTGTATGGAATCTTGGTCACAGGACCTTTATTGCCAAATACTACGTATTTTGATTTTGAGAAAAACAACTCTGCTCTTTGGAGCAACGATTCCGATTCATTAAAGGCGGGGGATGCGTATACGGTCCTATCTGAAAGAGTGTATATGCTGATAAGAGAGAGTGGCACTTTTGAGCGGTCAATGCTCTCACGTAGGCTTTCTATGCGCACACTGTCAATAGTGTGTAAGACTTCCCCGTATTCGTATAGATAGGCGTTAACACCGTTTTTCTCTGCGATCTCAAACAATGCTTCCATTTTGTAATACTCGTCCAAACTTTCGGGGTACGGTAGCCATACCTCGTACACCTTTTCACTTGAGAAAATATAAGATAAGGTAGCATTATGAGCATATGAATACCTTGTGAGTACGATAGAATCTATTTCGGTGACGCGAGATTCATATAGCTCGTCCAGAATCTTGTGGTAGGAGCTTTTGCTTCCGTTTGACATATCACATATAGTCGCGCCTTGTCCACAGGATACTACTAAAAGATCCGAGGTGGAGGAAGCATTGATATATGATACCTTCACAGAATCATTGGCTTGGGACTCATACAGCCATATTGCTCCAAAAAACAGGGTCAATGATAGCGCAAAAGGTAGAAATACCTTGTATACTCGTTTACTTTTACAAATAAGCGAGTATATTATACAAGCGCCTATCACTATTGCTGCTATCCAAGCGAAAGGATAGTTGAGGGACAATACGCCCCCCTTCATATTGGATATCAGATCACAATATCCTATCATAGTGTCGGATATAAATATGATAGCCGATGCGATGGCTGTGGAAATAAAAGGAATATTGGCTACAGGCAAAAATAGCATTGACAAAAGTATCAACACTGAGCTCGGCAAAGAGAGTACCAGGGATGAAACTATACTGTAAAGCGGAAGCTCTTTTATAAAGATACACATTACGCATATAAGAGGTATAAATGCTGACAATCCCGTTGCCACAGCAAGTGAAATGGGCTTTAATATTTTGAGTGCAAAATTAAGCCATTTTCGCGGTGAATGCATTATGCGGTTAAAAGCATCACGGAAAAGAGGCATGTATGCCAGAATTCCGAGCGTTGCCGCAAATGACATCCAGAATCCCGCATCAAGAACCGCGCCGGGAGAAATTAATACTATAAGAAATCCCGCTACGGATAATGAGGTTAAGGAGTCGTATGTTCCTGAAATGAGTATTGATAAATAGACGATGAGCAGCATTATTACAGAGCGCGTGGCCGAAACCGAAAATCCGGTGATCGCGAGATATGTTAATGCAAAAACGGATAGGACGACGGCAATCAATTTGGACTTGGTGGTGATACGCTTAAGCAGCAACATCATAGCACCCATAATTATGCTCATATGCGTTCCGCTCAGTGCAAGTATGTGCGACACACCCGCACGGGTAAAATCCCGAGCTGTTGTATTTGATAATAGCCCTTTGTTACCAAGGAATATAGCAGAGCTTAGTCTTCCCGCTTCGCCCGATATGTTTGACGTGAACATTCCGGAAAGACGCTTGTTTACAGAGGAAAAGAAAGTTTTAACTGTAACTTTTCCACACTCGGTAATAATGAGCGAATCAGGCTCGTATGATATATATGAAATGAACATGCCATCGGATAGCATAGATGTTTTTTCATTGAATCTTCCGCCCGATTCCTCCGGTGATTGTGCCATGACCAGCACCTGTATGCTATCTCCTAGTTCAAGCGCCGATTCATATTGACATTCAAGAGTAGCCTTGTGACTTGTTTTCTCTCCGCCTATCTCGTGTACTGATACGGTATAAATGCCCATGCTGCTTTGCTCATATTTCTCAGATGTGACCGTTGCTTTGATGCAAAGCTTATTTCCATAATATTCATCGTATTTGTTTTGTTGTATGTTAAAATATAAAAACGAGGAGAGTGTCGATGCCAGTATCATAGATGAACACATCGTTATACAAAGAAATGCATATTTTTTTGTGGCATCAAGTTGCTTTAATATGGTCAAAAGTACTGATACGATAAGGATTAATCCTGCCACTATCATAATTATGATCTTATATAAGAATGGCAAGAAATATCCCACTATCGAAGAAAGCAGGAAAAGCATACACGAGGTAAAAAGAGGCCTTTTGGTAAAAATATTCATTTTCTCGCTCCTTTCTCGAAATGTATTTATTTATCTCAAATGAATAAATTTTGGAGTTTTTTGTAAAATTGCTTGACAAACTGTCAAAAAAAATATATAATTAATAACGTCGTATGAAATCCTATTTTTTGGAGGAACAAAAATGTTTGAAAAACTTAAAGAACTACTCGTAAATGAACTGCAGATCAAGGAAGACGTGATTACAATGGATGCTGAGCTTGCTTCCGATCTGGGAGTTAACTCTATAGAGCTTGCCGATCTCGTTATGATCTGTGAGGAGCAGTTTGACTTGGTTATAGAGGATGAGGATCTTCACGGATTTATTACTATTGGCGACGTTGTCAATTATCTTGAATCGCACTGCAACTGATTTTAAAGCGGTACATATTTTTCAAAAGGCTGTCCTGTAAGGGCGGCCTTTTTTGTTCTAATCATTCTCTTTGTATTGGATAGCATAGATGAGCCTCAGCTCCTGTGCTCTTCAAGGCAGCAAGTGATGCCTCTGCCTCATCGGTATTTTTGAATATGCCGAATACAGACGTACCGCTACCGCTCATCGTCGCATTTACGGCTCCGTGGGAGATCATAATGTTTTTCAGCTCTCTAACCTGCGGTCTCTTTTTTTCAACTACGCATTCAAATATGTTGAATATACCCTTGCAGTATGACGCAATATCGTCTTCGTTGGGGTTACATAATATATCAAGCATATGTGATCTTGGTGAGTAGCTGCTAAAATTGTCAAATCTTTCGTCAAGCATTCTATATGCTTCGGGAGTTGACATTCCCTCTCCCTTTTTTGCTATTATTATCGGACAGTGTGGCATTTGTCTGCACTGTGATAAGTCCTCTCCAACTCTCTTGGCAATATAAGTACCGCACTCGATGCAAAAAGGAACGTCTGCTCCAAGTTTTGCTCCTAAAGCCTTTAGATCTTCCTTGGACAGCTTGTGCCCGTTTATATGATTGAGAGCTATAAGGGTAGCCGCAGCATCTGCACTGCCGCCCGCCAGCCCCGCCGACATTGGAATTTTTTTATCTATGTCTATTGTCACATTGCCGTTCTCCAAAGGATATATTTCTGCGGCTTTGTATGCAAGATTGTGGGAATCACAAGGAATATCCGATCTGTTGCAATATACTTTGATGTTTTTTTCGTTATCATGAGTGTATTCAACCGTGACGGTGTCGCAAAGACTCACGCTCTGCATTACACTGAGTATATTGTGATATCCGTCATCGCGACGAGACTCCATATCAAGAAAAAGGTTTATTTTCGCGTATGCTTTGACCGAGATCTTCATTTGTATTCCCCTTTGCGTTTGTTTTGATATGCCCGTATGGGTATATTATACTACTCATATATTATTATTTTGTGAATATTTTAAAATATTTAAATTTAAGATTACGTTATAGCCGCAACGCACTTGACTTGCGATGAAAAAAAGTATATAATATAAATTAGACTTGTAGGTCTGTCAGCACATGAATGATGATCAAGGCAAAATAAAACATGGAGTTAAAGTATGGAAGAAAAAAGCTTTCGCAGGGGCGGTATATCTGTTGAGACCGCTCACATATTCCCTATAATCAAAAAATGGCTCTATTCCGAGAAGGATATATTCCTCAGAGAGATAGTATCGAACGCTACTGACGCGGTGACCAAGCTGCGCCGTCTCACATCTCTTGGACAGTATGATGATAAGGACGAGAAATATTCTGTAAGGGTAACTCTCGATAAGGACGAAAAAACTCTGACTGTATCGGACAACGGTATCGGCATGACCGAGGAGGAGCTTGAAAAATATATTTGTTCTATCGCTCTTTCGGGAGCGTTGGATTTTATCCGGAAGTATGATGACGGAAACACCAATAACGGAATTATCGGTCATTTTGGATTAGGATTTTATTCCTCGTTTATGGTCTCGGATACCGTAGAGCTTGTCACAAGGTCTTACACATCGGATAAAGCTATTCGCTGGACGTGTGACGGCTCGGGACAGTATGAAATAGACGACGGTGAGCGGGACGGTCATGGTACAGACGTTATAATGCATATTTCTGAGGACGAGGCGGCATATCTTGAGGAATTCAAGATAAGAGAAATACTTGACAAGTATTGTGCGTTTATGTCTACCGATATATTTTTTGAGGTTGTGGGAGACGATAAGGACGAGAAGTCCGAGAATAACGAGCCCATTAACGAGACCTTCCCTTTATGGTTGAAAAACGCTTCAGATTGCAGTGATGAGGAATATACCGAGTTTTATAAAAAGGTATTCCGTGATTTTAAAGAGCCGCTTTTTCACATCCACATCAACGCAGACTATCCGCTTAATTTCAAGGGTGTTCTGTATTTTCCCTCAAGAATGAACGAATATGAATCTTATGAGGGTCAGGTCAAGCTGTTTTACAATCAGGTATTTGTTGCGGATGATATAAAAGAGGTCATTCCCGATTTTCTGCTTATGCTCAAGGGTGTGCTTGATTGTCCTGAGCTTCCGCTTAATGTATCCAGAAGCTATCTTCAGGATAATGCGTACGTAAAGAAGGTGTCGGCTCACATAGTTAAAAAGGTTGCCGACAAGATATGCTCCCTTTGCAATAATGATCGAGAGAAATATGAGAAGATATGGAGCGAGCTCAAGATATTCTTTGAATATGCGGCACTTCGAGACAAGAAATTTTACGACAGGGTCAAGTCGCATTATTTGCTTGAACTGACCGACGGCACGTATATGACCGTTCAGGAATATCTAAAGGATTGCGAGGAAAAGCATCAAAATACCGTTTATTACGCCACTGACAAGGCTATGCAGGCTCAATACATCTCAATGTTCGAGACGGAAGGATACAAAGTGGCGCTCCTATCACATCAGCTTGATATGCAGTTTATCGGTATGTGCGAAGCGGCTGACGGAGAGATAAAGTATAAAAGAATAGATTCTGATGTTTCGGGGATAATTAGCTCAAGCTCGGACGTCGTAAGTAACGAATCCTTGGCGGAGCTTTTTAAGACGGTAAGCGGAAATAATGCTTTAAACGTGAAGTTCGAATCGCTTAACAACACAAGTGTCCCCGCGATACTGATTGTATCCGAGGAATCCAGAAGGATGGAAGATATGATGAGAATGTACGCGGGTATGGGTATGAACGTGGGTGAACTCTTCCCCGTTGAGTACACGCTCGTTCTCAATAGCGCATCTGTTCTCACGCAAAAGATAGCATCTTTAATGGAAACCGATTCGGATAAAGCAAGTCTTATGGCGAGTGAGGTGTATAAGCTTGCGCTTATGTCGCAAAGACATATGACCGCCGATGAGCTCAAGGATTTCCTTTCAGACAGCTTCAAGCTGCTTGAAATGCTTTAAGCTTATGGGACTTATATATTCAAATATTCCAGAGCTTGACGGTAGCGACACCGAGATAAGCTTGTCTAATCTCTCGGCGCTTGAGTCCGAGCTCGAGAGCGTTTTGGAAAGAAGAATAGCGCATATTTGGGAGCTTGCGGATGCCGTTGTAAAGGACGGTGGAGATGCTGATATTATAAAAAGCATCATTCTTTCGATTCGCTCCGATGATACGTGTGGGTCGGAGAGCATAATTGATGAAAACGCCGCGGATATACGCGCTCTGTTTTCCAAAATATCACTGGCGGAGCGGTTGATGATATTCAGGGCTATATTCGGTGGTCGTGGCTTTGATAAAAAAGGTATATACAAGCATAGCGCACTCGCATCTGATTTTATCCCGTCTGCCGATGCATCTGAAAAGATAGCATATCTTAAAAATTCATACAATGACGTTGTTTACAGTAGATTTGCAGAGCTGTTCTCCTCTCCGAGAGCTATGTATTTAAACACAGTAAACGATGTATGTGAGAGCGTTTTCAACGGGGATAGCGAGTACTGCATATTACCCATAGAAACTTCGCATGACGGCAAGCTTTCGTCATTTTACGGAATGATATTCAAATACGGTTTGAAAATAAATGCCGTGTGTGATGTTGATAATAATGCAGACGGCGATTGTACAAAATATGCCCTGCTTAGTAAAAAAGTCGTATTCGAGCATCCTTTTATGCGCTCAAAGCAAAAGAACAAGTATTTTGAGTTGATATACAATGATACCGATGCTCTATCACTTAACGATATGCTGATATCGGCAGAGCTGTGCTCTCTTAGGCTGCGAAGGATAGACACACTGAGCATTGTGAGTAAGGATACTGTAGAAAGCCTTTATTTTTGCTCTGTTTTTAAAATAAACGAGGGAGATATTCAAACCTTTATTTCATTTTTGACTGTGGATTGTCCGAACTTTATCCCTGTAGGACTTTACTTGCAGATATAATTCAAAAACAAACGGAATAATATTTATAAGGAGGAAGATATGGAAAATATTTCTTACAACACAAAGGGAGTCTGCTCAAGGCAGATAGATATTAAGATAGAGGATGGCGTTATCGCCGAGGTTGTATTTACCGGAGGATGCTCGGGCAATACTAAAGGAGTGGCTGCTCTCGCACAAGGAATGACCATTGAGGAGGCTGTAAAGCGTCTTAAAGGTATCAAGTGCGGACCTAAAAGCACTTCCTGCCCCGATCAGCTTGCAGTAGCTCTGGAGCAATATCTCGCAGAAAAATAATACATATACGCATTACGATTATTTGATTGAAAGGACCGCATTTTATGAAAAAATATCTTGAAAATTTTAAGCTTTGGCTTGATTCTGAAGTTCTTACAGATGATGAGAAGAAGGAGCTGCTCTCAATCAAGGACAACGACGACGAGATAAGAATACGCTTCTCCTCTGGACTGACCTTCGGCACGGCTGGACTACGCGGAACTATGAAGGTTGGTATGAACGCTATGAACGTGTATACCGTGGCACAAGCAACACAGGGACTCGCCTCTCTTATACACAAGGAAGGTAGAGCATCTGATGGAGTTGTAATAGCGTACGACTCCAGAAACAACTCCGAGCTTTTTGCAAGGGTTTCTGCTGAGGTGTTGGCTGCGGCTGATATCCCTACGTATATTTTTGATGCTTTGAGACCCACTCCCGAGCTTTCATTTGCTTTGCGTGAGCTTGGATGTGTCGCGGGAATAAACATCACGGCATCTCACAATCCCAAGCAGTATAACGGATATAAGGCTTATTGGGACGACGGCGCGCAGCTTCCTCCAGAGCACGCCAATACCGTATACGCGGAGATATGCAAAATAGACATATTTAAGGACGTCAAGAGAATAAATTTCGATGATGCGGTAGCGGCTGGTAAGATAAAAATACTTGGCGAGGAGATGGATAACAGATATCTCGCCAGGGTGCGTGAGCAGCTTGTCAATCCCGACGCGGTCAAGAAGGTTGCGGACGACCTCAAAATAGTTTATACGCCCCTTCACGGTACGGGACATAAGCTTGTACCCGAGATACTTGAGAGTATAGGTCTTAAGCATCTTTACAAGGTCGAGGAACAATTCAAGATAGACGGCAATTTCCCCACTGTTGAAAAGCCCAATCCCGAATATGCGGATGTTTTCAAGCTCGGAATAGAGATAGCCGACAGAGTCGGAAGTAATCTCGTTATCGCGACCGACCCTGACGCAGACCGTGTCGGAGTTATGGCGAGAACGCGTGACGGAGGCTTCCGCACTATTACGGGTAACCAGATGGGTGCACTCTTACTTGATTATATAATTACCGCATACGAGGAAACAGATACTATGCCTCCGCTTCCCTATGCCGTTAAATCAGTAGTGTCTACCGAGCTAGTTACAAAGATATGCGAGGCACACAACGTTGAGATGTTCAACGTGCTCACAGGCTTTAAATTTATTGGAGAGGTTATTAAGAATCACGAAAAGAGCGGAGAGGGCTCCTTTATCTTTGGATTTGAGGAGAGCTATGGTTATCTTAAGGGCACTTATGCAAGAGATAAGGATGCCGTGGTGGCATCTATGCTTATATGTGAAATGACCGCATATTATTACGCTAAGGATATGACACTGTGTGACGCTCTTGATAAGCTATACGAGAAATACGGGTTCTGCCGAGAATTCAATGTTGAGATATATATGGAAGGAGTTGACGGTCCCGCGAAAATGGCGGCTCTGCTTGACGGTATGAGAGCGTCCATTCCGAATGAACTCGGAGGAGTTTCTGTCAAAACGTTTGGTGACTATAATGCCGAGGTGTTTATTGACGTTGCGAGCGGAGAGCATACGCCTACCGGCTTGCCTCGGGCAAATATGCTTTATTTCAAGCTTGAGAACGGAGACGTGGTAATAGTTCGTCCATCGGGAACAGAGCCAAAGGTCAAATTCTACTTCCTTGTGATTGCCGCTAACGAACAAGAGGCAGACACGAGAATATTGGGATATAGAAATTCTCTCGGTGTATAATAAACGAAAAGGGGTTGCTTCATTTAGCGCAGAACAAAAGCCACTTTTACAAGCAAGAACAAAAAACAACTTGAAAATATAGTTTTTGTCTTTCAAATGGGGAAATCCGCCGATTTTTCGGCGGATTTCCCCATTTTAGGTGGCTTTTTAGTCGCGTTTTGGCTCTACGGCGGTACCCTTCTACACCTACGAGAACCAAACCACGCCTTCTGCATCTAAACGACTCAGCCCCTTTTTATGTGACTCCATATCGGAGTGATGGTTATTTTATAATTGCGTTTCCCTTTTCTACGATTTTTTCTATTTGCTTGAATACGTATTCCGAATAATTCAACCTCTCACTGTATTCGGAGTATTTTTGAGAAGATGTGTCGTAAAAGATAACGCGTACTGAGCCCTCGTTAAATATATCCACTATGTTTTTAACCTTGAGGAAAACACCGTCTGTCATATTCGGAACACGGATATATAGCTTTTGAGGAACTTGCGGCGTGGATATGCTCTGTACCTTGTTGGATACTTTTGACACGGACTCTGTGCTTGCTTTAGCGGCATTTGCGTACATCGAAAGATACGTGGCAAGAGGCGATTGTGCCGTGAAGGAGGTCTGTGTTGCACGCTGGGCAGTTTCGGATTTTTTCACAACTGGAGATTTTTCTGCAGGAGGTGCGTATTGGGAGTTCTCAATGAGCGGCGTTATATTGTTTACAAGTATTTTATGCGACTCATCGTCCTTGATTGACACGGTTCCCTCAACGTATATCGCGGCATCAATAAATATCTCGTGATAACATTCCGAGTATTTCTTCGGGAAAACTATGCACTCAACGTCTGCAAATTTATCCTCGAGCTTGAAGAACGCCATCTGGTCATTGTTTTTGGTAGTCTTAATGGAAACGGTATTTATAATGCCAACCACACTCACTTTATTTCTGTCCGAATACAGAACTGCTCCGTTTTCGTCTGTCTCGATAAGCTCTGCAATGCTTATAACGTCAAGGTCATCAATATGCTTTTCATAGTTGTCAAGCATATGTCCCGAGAAATACATCCCCGAGGATTCCTTTTCAAGCATAAGCTTTTCCCTCATTGTAAGGTCGGGCTTGTCAGGATAGTCAAACGACGGTGCAACTATCTCTCCTGAAAAGAACATATCCATCTGTCCTGTGGGATTGTTGCGGTTTTTCTGCGTGACGTTGTCAATTATGGTCTCATAAGCCGCAAGAAGCTGTGAGCGATATAGTCCTAAATCGTCAAACGCGCCGCATTTTATTATAGCCTCTACCTGACGCTTGTTGAGATCGGAGATAAGGCTCATTCGTTCGACAAAGCTATCAAACGACACAAATCTGCCTCCAACGGCCCTCTCGTTGATTATAGCCTGAATAAACTGCTTTCCCACGTTTTTCAGGGCGAGTAGGCCAAATCGAATATTTCCGTTGTCTCGGTCCGAGCTGAAATTAACACGGCTATTGTTGATATTGGGAGGCAATACGGAAATCTTAAATTTTGCACACTCTGCTATATATTCTGCTACCTTGGTCTGATTGCCAAGAACACTTGTAAGGAGCGCAGACATATACTCGCCCGTATAGTGCGCCTTTAGATACGCCGATCGGTAAGAAATGACCGCATACGCAGCGGCGTGAGCCTTATTGAATGCGTAATTTGCAAAGCTTGCCATATCGTTGAAGAGCTTTTCGGCAGAAGCGGGAGCTATTCCGTTTTGCCTTGCGCCTTCAATGAATGCTTCTCTTTCAGATTCAAGAACAGACGCTTTTTTCTTTGACATAGCACGGCGCACGATATCTGCGTGTCCAAATGTGTAGCCTGCTATGCGTCTGAATATGCTCATTACCTGCTCTTGATATACGGCACAGCCATACGTGGATTTAAGTATGGGTTCAAGCTCGGGCAGGTCATATACGACCTTTGACGGATCGTGACGGCATTCTATAAATCTCGGTATAGAGTCCATAGGACCGGGTCGGTAAAGAGCCAGAACCGACAGTATATCGTCTATATTCTCGGGTTTAAGACTTTGGAGCACCTGCCGTATACCTGAGGACTCTAGTTGGAAGACACCCGAGGTGTCTCCGTTTGAGATAAGCTCAAAGGTTTTTTTGTCATCAAGAGGAATCTTCTCAATGTCAAAATCGGGAATGAATTCCCTTATTTGCGCTTGGGCATCGTCTATTATCGTCAGATATCTCAGAGCCAAAAAGTCAAACTTAAGAAGGCCGAGATCGGCAATGGTATCCATATCAAACTGAGTGACAAGTGTACCGTTACTGACCGAGAGCGGAACGTATTCACTTATCGGCTTGTCCGTAATAACCACGCCTGCCGCGTGTACGGATATGTTTCTAGGCATTCCCTCAAGAGACATAGCGGTATCAACGAGCTTCCTTATCTGGTCAGAGCTCTCGTAAAGACTTTTGAGCTCTGGAAAACGCAACGCGTTCTTCAAGGTCATTCCCAATTCGTGAGGGATCGCCTTTGCCACTACGTCAACATCGGCATACGACATACCCATAGCTCGCCCGCAGTCTCTTATTGCGGCTTTAGCAGCGAGAGTACCAAAGGTCACTATCTGGGATACGTGCTCTCTGCCGTATTTACGTGTGACGTATTCGATTACCTCGTCTCTGCGATTATAGCAGAAATCAATATCTATATCTGGCATGCTCACGCGTTCGGGGTTAAGAAAACGCTCGAACAGCAGGTCAAACTTGATGGAATCTATCTCCGTTATTCCAAGAAGATAAGCGACAAGGCTTCCCGCACCCGATCCTCTGCCGGGGCCTACGGGAATATTTGAGCTTTTGGCAAAGCCTACATAGTCCTGAACGATGAGAAAATAGTCGGCATATCCCATAGCGTTGATTACGGACAGCTCGTAATTTATTCTGTCCATATATGCCTTTTGGTTGTGATTTTCGTCTTTGCCGAATACTATGTGACCATTCTTAAGCCTTTTTTTTAGTCCCGAAAGAGTAAGCTCCTCAAGGTAATCTTGTGCGCTTTTCGAATCGGGACAAGGGAATTTAGGAAGATATACCCTGTCAAATTCAAGCTCGAGCTCGCATGCGTCGGCAATCTTCACGGTATTTGCAAGAGCCTCCTTGTACGAGCCGTATATGCGCTTCATTTCATCGGTGGTTTTGATATAATAGTCGTCAGCATCAAAGCTCGGCTTATTGTCGCTGTCTACCGTGGTATTGGTCTGTATGCACATTAATATCTGCTGCATCTCAGAGTCTTGTCTGCGCAAATAATGGCAGTCGTTAGTTGCAACGAGCGGCAGATTACATTCTTCGGCAAGACTTACAAGCTGAGGGATAATCTGCTGAGTTTCCTCTGTTCCGTGATCCTGAAGCTCAATATAATAATTACCCTTACCAAAGATATGAGAGTATTCCATAGCGGTATTTTTAGCTGCCTCATAGTCTCCTAAAGAAAGCAGTCTCGGGATTTTGCCCGAAAGGCAGCCTGAAAGCGCAATAAGTCCATCTGAATGATGCCTTAAAAGCTCCTCATCTATTCGTGGCTTTGAATAGAATCCCTCGGTGTATCCCAGAGATACCATATGGATAAGATTGCGGTATCCCGTCATATTTTTACACAACAGGACCAGATGATAATAAGAGTCGGTGTTATTTCTCTTGTCAAATCGAGATGAGGTCGCAACGTAGACCTCACATCCTATTATGGGCTTTATCCTCGCTTTTTTGCAGGCCTTATAAAATTCTATCACGCCGTACATATTACCGTGGTCGGTGATAGCGACGGCATCCTGACCGCATTCCTTGACGCGGTCGGGGATATCTGATATGCGGCAAGCGCCGTCAAGCAGACTGTATTCACTGTGAAGATGAAGATGTACGAATTCTCCCATCGACGCTCCCCTTTCTTTTATGATCTTTTGTTTTATATCAGTTTTTTCTTTTTTGCTTCTTCAACTATTTTTGCCAGTCGATGATTGAGCCCCGATTTTGAGATAGGCGGCGAGTGCATTGCGGCAAGCTCTGTGAGGCTTATATCGGGATTGTCCATTCGAAGATCTGCCGTATGCTTTATGTCGTCTGAAAATTCATCAAACATTCCGTTTGCTATCAACGCCTCAATAGCAGATATCTGTAGAGCGGCGGCCTCCACCGACTTGGAGATGTTGCGCGCCACACAGTTGGTGGCACGGTTTTCGGAATTTCGAAGGTCTTTTTCAACGAACACGTCGAAAAATCTGAACAAGGATCTGCTTCCACCGCAAGACGTGAGGATATCCTCAATATCTGATTCGTTTCTGTAAAAAAGCCCTACTACATTCTTTCTGACGGTGCGACGAGGAGGCTCAAGTCCGCAATCCGCAATGACACTTTCAATAAATTCCGTTCTATGCTCATTTGCCGACCTTATTTCAAGCGTGTATGACTTCTGAGGATCACTCACGCTACCCGCGCAACAAAAAACGGCTCTCAAGAAAGCAGTTCTGCAGGCAGGACAAGCAAATATTCGCTCCTTCTCAGATTGATATGCATATGCTCCAAGCTCATCCACGGATTTGAAAAAATCTGATAGCTTACGGCTTGTAAAGGTCATATGGGACGCACTGAAGCATCCCCTTTTGATCTGTAATATATCGGGAGTGACGTTGTAAATAGTCTTGAGCAAAAACAATAGCTTTTCTTTAGTCGATTCGTCAGCAAGTGTAATATGTATATTGTCGTCGCTCTGCTCTGCCGAAAGACACGCACCGAACAACCAAGCCTTTTTACAGCAGTTACTCTTAATTGCCAAGGAGTTCAGCTCATCCTTGACCTGTGAGGAAAATGACATTTTTAAAAATTCCTTTTGATTTTATTGATACGGTATATAGATGATCTCAGGCTCAAGCTTGACGTTGAATTTTTCAAGCACTATCTTCTCAATATGCTTCATCAATTCCAGTATGTCAGCGCTTGTAGCCCCGCCCTTGTTTATAATGAAGCCTGCGTGCTTTTCCGAAACTTGAGCTCCACCTACCGTAAAGCCCTTAAGGTCTGAATCCTCAATCAGCTTGCCCGCAAAGAGCCCGTTTGGAGGGCGCTTGAACGTACTACCTGCATTGGGATATTCGAGGGGCTGTTTTTCCTTTCTTGCGGTCATATTCTTTGACATATCTGCCAATATATCTGCGGGCTCTCTCTCGGACAACTTCAAGGTGGATGAAATGACTACGTATTCTGGGTGGTCCTGAAACATACTGCGCCTGTATCCGAAATCCTGCTCCTCGGTTTTTAAGGAATATATCTTACCGTCGGTGGTATCTACGTATTCCGTTTCGAGCGTAATATCTGACATCTGTCCGCCGTATGCGCCCGCATTCATAAATATAGCCCCGCCTACTGTCCCTGGAATTCCGTACGCAAATTCAAGCCCTGAAAGGCCGTGCTTTTTACCTACCTCAGATGAAAGCTCGGTCAAGGATTTCCCGCAATCAACCTTTACAATAGTATATCCTTTTTTATGGATGTACTGAGTTGAATTAATGCCGCCGGTAAATATAATAACACCGTCAAAGCCGTTGTCGTCAAAAAGTATATTGCTTGCGTTGCCGATTATTCTATATCGACAGCCATTTTTTTTACAAGCATCTATCGCAGACATTATCTCCTCTGAACTTCTTGGGAACAGTGCATATCTTGCCTCTCCTCCGACCTTGAAGGACGAGTGCTTTGAGAGGAGCTCGTTTTGTCGCACCTCTACGTTGCCAAAGTCAATGTTTTTCATAATGCTCCATTCTGCATCGTAAGATTATTTTAAGAGTATATTTGCTATCTCCTCAAAGCTTTTTGCCACGTATGTGATATTCATATTACAGGGCTTTTCCTTTCCCGAAGGATTATACCAGCAGGTGTCTATTCCTATGTTGATGCCACCTTGCATATCGGAGGTCAAGGAGTCTCCGATAATAATGGTCTTCTCGGGGTCATATTGAGGTATCTGCTCTATTACCTTTTCAAAATATTTAACGCTTGGCTTTTCATGACCTATATCTTCAGAGATAAAGCATTTGTCAAAGTATTTGAACACAGGAGACGGAAACAACCTTTTTTGTTGGACCATTTTCTGTCCGTTGGTCACGATATACATATTAAACTTCCCATGTAGGCTTTCACAAAGCTCTACCGCACCGTCGAGCACGTAAGATTTTTCTGCAAGTCTTTCCGGATAATCGTGGCCAATATCCTCCGCTGAGCAATCAAAGCCATAAAAATCTATCAGAGTTTGCCAACGTGCTATATACAGCTTTTCTTTTTCGATCTCTCCCCGTTCAAGCATTTTCCAATATTCAGCATTTATTTGTGAATACTTTTCTATCACATCGGGAGTTGAAGGTAGGCCGTAGGTGTTCAGACACTCTATAACTGCCTCGGTTTCCGAGCGTTTGAAATCAAGCAAGGTTGCATCGGCATCGAATAAGAGAGTTGTATATTTTGACATTTTTGTCTCCTTGTTTTTTGATTTTAACGGGACGTTACACACCCCCTATTATAATTATACTATAAGTCGTTAAAAAATGCAACGATTTTTTGAGGTAAACTCGCGAAAAAAGAGCACAATAATTATGCTTTAACCCCTTGAAAAATATCTTAAAATGAGTTATAATATATCTATATATGTTCTTTTTTAGGAAGGTACTTATGCAAAGGGTATTTAAAATAGGACTTTTAGGCTCGGGATATATGGGCAGGACACATTCTTTTTCTGTTTTGTCGATTCCATATCATTATCTTGGATGCGAATTTGGGGGACGTTATGTGTCGGTGTGCTCGTCGACTGAAGAAAGCGCTCAAAGAGCCGCGTGTCAGCTTGGTATAGAGAAATCTACCGCAAACGAGGACGATATTATAAACGATCCCGATATAGATGTTGTTGATATCTGTACTCCTAATATATATCACTTTGAAACTGCCAAAAAGGCAATATTGGCGGGCAAGCACGTTTTATGTGAGAAGCCTCTTGCTATTAATGCACAACAGGCGCTGGAGCTTGATCGCCTTGCAAAGGACGCCTTTGAGAAAAACGGTCAGGTGTGTGGGATGGTGTTCAATAACCGACATCTTTCCGCCGTTAGGAGAGCTCGTGAGCTGGTTGAAAAAGGAAATCTTGGCAGGATACTGTCCTTTGATTTCAAATATCTCCACAATAGTTGCGTAGATCCCAAAAGAAGTCCCGGGTGGAAGCAGAACGCTGATATATGCGGTGCAGGTACACTTTTTGATCTTGGAGCGCACGTCGTTGATCTCTGCCGTCATCTTTGCGGAGAGTTTGCTTCGGTCTATGCCAAGGAGCAAATAGCATTTCCAACTCACAGATTGGCAGACGGTACCGAATGGCATACCAATGCCGATGAGGCGGCGTATATAACAGCTACTATGAAGTGCGGAGCGGTCGGAACTATCACCGCAGGCAAGATAAGCGTCGGAGAAAACGACGGATTAACGTTCTCTGTGTACGGAACTCGTGGCGCTATAAAATTTGACCTTATGGAGCCTAATTGGTTACATTTTTACGATGCCGACGCGGCAGGTGGAGATCATGGAGGGATGTGTGGCTTTACACGCATTGAGTGTGTAGGTCGTTATGCCGCTCCGGGCGGTCAGTTCCCCTCCTCCAAGGCGCCTAGTGGCTGGCTCCGTGGACATATAGGTTCGATGTATTCTTATCTGAACGCTATATATAAAGGTGTTCCCGCATCACCGTCGTTTGAGGACGGAGCGCTTGCGCAGATCGTGCTTGATGCGGCGCACAGATCTCATGTTATGGGAAATGAAATTATTATAGATTGACACGAGTGTCGGAAAGGAGAAAAATGACGGTTATTGGTCTTACAGGTCCCAGTGGCGCGGGAAAAGGCGAGGTCGCGCGCATAATGAGCGCGTATTCCTTCCATATCATCGACTCCGATGCCGTTTATCATAATATAGTTTCCTCTCCTTCGCCATGTGTTGATGAGCTTAAGAGTGTATTTGGACAAGGTGTAGTTAATTGTGACGGAGCTCTCAATAGAAAGGCTCTTTCCGCGATCGTATTCAAGGACGGCAATCAAGAAAAGCTCTCAATTTTAAACAGTATAACCCATAAATACGTTGTGATTGCCATAAGAGATACCATTTCAAGACTTGAGGGTGAGGGCGCACAAGTTTGTGTGATAGACGCTCCCCTTCTTATTGAGGCAGGGCTTTTGAGTGACTGCGATTTTAGTATAGCCGTGCTTGCTGACAAGGAACCCAGAATAAAAAGAATATGCCAAAGGGATAATATCGACACCCAATCGGCCACAGCTCGAATAAACTCGCAGAAGAATGACGAGTATTACATATCAGGGACCGATGAGGTAATATATAACAACGGTGATCTCTACGCTTTGCAAGATGACGTTAGGGCTATCCTTGAAGAAAGGGGCGTTATCTGATATGGTGAGAATGAAACGTAGAACAAACGGTCGTGCATATGGAATAGCGGTAGCTGTGGCTTTGGCGATCTCTATAGTGTTCGGTTTTGTATTTGATTTTGTATGTGCCCAAATAGAGCACGCCATATACAAAAAGCCCGCAGAGTATCAGGGATACGTGTCAGAATACTCTCTCAAATATGACGTCCCCGAGAATTTGATATATGCCGTTATGAAGACCGAGAGCGGATTTGATTTTGCCGCAAGGTCCTCGGTGGGTGCGCAAGGGCTTATGCAGCTTATGCCAAATACTTTTTTGTGGCTAACTAACGATATGCTAGGAGATAGGTACGAGGCCGGTATGCTTTACGATCCCGAGACCAATATAAAATACGGAGTCTACTACTTGTCTTATTTATATGACAGATATGGTAACTGGGATACGGCTCTCGCCGCATACAATGCGGGTCCCGGAAACGTTGATAGCTGGCTTAAAGATAGCGAGTATGACTCTGACGGAGACGGTGTGATTGACAAGATACCATTCCGTGAGACTCGCAAGTACGTCAAGAAGGTCAACAAAAGCCTTAAGATGTACGATAAATTGTATTAAAATAATTTTGATAACATAGAGAAACGAAAGGATCATACTACCATGAACAAAAGTGAACTTACCTATTCAAAAACAAATTTCTATGAAAAGAACAGTGAAAGCGAAATAAAGGCTGCTTACGATTATTGCGTTGGATATTGCGAGTTTATGGACGAGTCCAAGACTGAACGCGAGGCTGTAAAGACCTCCATCGCGCTTGCCGAGAAAAACGGATACAAGCCCTACTCCTTCGGTATGAGCATAAATCCCGGCGACAAGTACTATTATAACAACCGTTCAAGAAATCTCTATCTTTTCAGAGTAGGTACTGAGGATATAAACAACGGCATCAGAATACTCGCTTCGCATATAGATAGCCCCAGACTTGATTTCAAGCAGACTCCCATATATGAGGACGGCGGCTTCTGCTTCGCAAAGACTCACTATTACGGCGGTGTGCGCAAATATCAATGGGTGGCACTTCCCTTGGCTCTTCACGGAACTGTCGCTAAAAAGGACGGTAGCGTGGTAGATATCAAGATTGGTGATGAGCTCGGCGATCCCGTTTTCTATATCAATGATCTTCTTCCTCATCTGGCGAAGGACCAAAACTCTAAGCCTCTTGGCACCGCTATACCCGCGGAAAGCCTGAACATCGTTCTTGGATCACGTCCCATTAAGGACGAGGAGGGCGGAGATAAGGTTAAGCTCCATATATTGAATCTACTCAACGAAAAATATGGTATCACGGAGGAGGATTTTCTTTCCGCTGATATATTTGCAGTTCCCGCAGAAAAAGCGAGAGACGTAGGCTTTGACCGTTCGCTCATATCCGCTTACGGACACGACGACAAGGTCTGCGCATACCCTTCTCTCACCGCTCTTTTTGAGTCTGATGACAGCGTTCATACAGTTATGGTGGTTCTTGCCGACAAAGAGGAGATAGGCAGTGATGGCAACACGGGTATGCAGTGTGCTTTGTTTACCGATCTTATGGGTGCTATATCCGAGGAGCTTGGCGGAAACATATACTCTGTGAAGGCAAACTCCAAGTGCTTGTCCGCAGACGTTAACGCTTGCTTTGATCCCAATTTTGCAGAGGTGTTTGAATCAAGAAACTGCGCAAAGATCAATTGCGGTATCACTATGTCCAAGTACACGGGAAGTGGCGGAAAGGGCGGCACGAACGACGCTCCTGCCGAGTATGTTGCGTGGATAAGAAAGATATTTGAGGATAACGGAGTTATATGGCAGGCGGCTGAGCTTGGAAAGGCAGATCAGGGAGGCGGTGGAACGGTCGCTAAGTTTATCGCAAAGCACAACATTGAAACCGTGGATCTTGGTGTTGCCGTTATATCTATGCACGCTCCTTACGAGCTTGTTTCTAAGGCGGACGTTTATACGGCTCACAAGGCGTTCCTCGCTTTCTGCAAGGCGTAAATATGTTTGAAAATCTGATTTCTACGGTTGAAAAATACTCTCGACTTGAATATGAGCTCGCCAATAACACGGCTCTTATAACCAATGCGCAGGAGTATGCCAAGGCTATCAAGGAATACCGTTCCCTCACTCCCGTTGTTGAAAAATATCGCGAGTATCAGCGCGCTCAGAAGGACGTTGACGATGCGCTCGTTATTATTGACGATGCCGATGACGAGGAAATGAGATACTTGGCACAAGAGGAGCTTAAGGACGCTAAATTGCGTATAGAAAAACTTTCGGACGAGCTCACCGTGCTGCTCATTCCCCGAGATCCTAACGACGATAAGAATATAATCGTCGAAATACGCGCCGGAGCGGGCGGCGAAGAGGCGGCTCTGTTTGCGGCGGTTCTCTTCCGTATGTACTCAATGTATGCGGTGTCCGTTGGGTTTAAGGTCTCGATAGCCAGTGCCAATGAGACAGAGCTTGGTGGATATAAGGAAATAGTATTCACCGTTGACGGCGACGGGGCTTACTCGCGTTTCAAATTTGAGTCGGGAGTGCATAGAGTTCAAAGAGTCCCCGAGACAGAATCTCAAGGACGCATACAGACCTCTACCGCGACTGTAGCTGTGCTCCCTGAGGTTGAGGACGTTGAGGTTGAGATAAAAGATTCTGACCTTCTGTTTGAATCCTGCAAATCGAGCGGAGCGGGCGGTCAGCATATCAACAAGACAGAATCCGCAATAAGACTCACTCATAAGCCTACGGGCATAGTGATAGAATGTCAGGAAGAGCGTTCTCAGTTTAAAAACAAGGACAAGGCTCTGAAGATGCTTCGCGCCAAGCTTTATGACATAAAGCAGAGAGAGCAATCTGAGAAGGTCGCCTCTGATAGAAAGAGTCAAGTCGGTACGGGAGACAGAAGCGAAAAAATAAGGACTTACAACTATTCTCAAAATCGCGTTACCGACCACCGAATCGGAGTGACATTGTACTCTCTCGAGGACTTTTTAAACGGAAATATCGGAGGAATGATAGATTCATTGATAGCAACAGATACTGCCGAAAAGCTCCAGGCGGAAAACAACAATTAAGCTTATGAAAGGAGCCGCGTGGTGAAAACCCAAGTAGTTAAAATAACAGATCCTCAAAAGCAGTCGCAGGACGTAAAGCACGCGGCTGACATTATACGGGACGGAGGACTTGTTGCGTTCCCTACTGAGACCGTCTACGGTCTTGGCGGAGACGCCACCAATCCCCTCTCATCAAAAAAAATATATGACGCCAAGGGAAGACCGTCGGACAACCCTTTGATCATTCATATTGCCGAGCCCTCCGATGCAGAGGCATATGCTTACACAAATCACGTTTATTATAAGCTCGCTGAAGCATTTATGCCGGGGCCTCTTACTGTGATATTGCCGAAAAAAGAGACAGTTCCTTACGAAACTACGGGGGGACTTGATACAGTTGCCGTCAGGTGTCCGTCTCACCCCATAGCTCACGCTATGATCAAGGCGGCGGGAGTGCCGATAGCCGCTCCTTCTGCCAACATTTCCGGCAGACCCTCCGCGACGTCGGCAAAGTACGTTGTAGAGGATTTTAACGGCCGTGTAGATATGATAGTTGACAGTGGAGACTGCGAGATAGGATTGGAATCAACGATAGTCATGATAGACGAAAAGATATCCGATGAGGGTATAGTTCTTCTCCGCCCCGGAGCTATTACATACGATGCTCTGTGCTGTGTTTGCAAAGACGTGCTGATATCACCTAATATTGAGGGTGCTCTTGGTGAAAATGAGAGACCCATATCCCCGGGAATGAAATATAAGCACTATGCCCCTGCGGCTCCGCTTGTTCTTCTTGACGGAGATGACGAGAGCTTTATATCTTATTTATCAAACGAGCAGAAAAACAAAAATTGCGCGATACTCTGCTATGACGAGGATATTTCAAAGCTTGATGACAAGCTACTCCTGACTATAGGGCCAAAGGGTGACGTAGCAACGCAATCGAGGAGACTTTTTTCAAGATTACGTGAATGTGATGAGTTAAAGCCCGACATCATATATGCCCACTTGCCCGACAAGAACGGACTTGGATTGGCTTTGTACAACCGAATGATAAGAGCGGCGGCCCACACAGTGATAAAAATAGAATAACAATTTAACGAAAGGCAGTCAGATAAATGGCAAGAAAAAAGAAACAGATCGAGGAGCAAAAGCAGATAGTTTATGCTCCCGTTGTGCCCCAGCCTATAACCGAGACCATTGAGAAAAACTATATGCCCTATACTATGAGCGTTATAGTATCCCGTGCAATTCCGGAGATCGACGGCTTCAAGCCCGCGCATAGAAAAATACTTTATACTATGTATAAAATGGGACTTCTGACGGGAGCTAGAACCAAAAGCGCGAACATAGTGGGCGCGGTAATGAAATTGCATCCTCACGGAGACCAATCCATATATGAGACTATGGTCAGGTTGACAAGGGGTAATGAGACGCTGCTTCATCCTTTTGTTGATTCTAAGGGTAGCTTTGGTAAACAATATTCGTCCGACATGAAGTTTGCGGCTCCCCGTTATACCGAGGCAAGGCTTGATAGCTTCTGTTCTGAACTTTTTAGCGGTATTGATAAAAACGCCGTTGATATGGTAGACAACTACGACGGCACCCTCAAGGAGCCAAGACTTTTGCCGACGACTTACCCTAATATTTTGGTTACACCCAATAGCGGTATAGCCGTTGGAATGGCGTCTGATATATGCTCGTTTAATCTTGCCGAAATATG
>JAEIGA010004161.1_pt1 | contig 22401 bp, 14 predicted proteins | sample 9270691 | NCBI WGS metagenome assembly JAEIGA01 (sample SAMN17057246, study PRJNA624740) | gut metagenome | biome: biome; isolation source: fecal sample | host: Bos grunniens | place: China: Xizang | collected 2019 | reverse complement strand
CAGATGCTGAAGGATATGGAGGCTGTGCGCAAGAGTAACCGCGAGGAATATGGCAAAATCTCCCCAGCGTATGAGTTATTCTACAAAGCCAAGGAGCGTGGGTTATACCCCAATGAACTTGAGGAACTGAGGGCTATTGTGAAGGGCACTTCGCTTGAAAGCAAGGTTGATGGTTGGTTTACACCAGTGATGGCTGAGGGTGGAAACGCTCCCGGCAATGGCGGTGGTGTAGATAATAACAGCGCAAATGCTTTGCAAAATGGTAATAATGAATTAAATTTGCAGAAAGAAAATGAATCCGATAATGAGTCAAATCAAAATGACATTCCCGTTGGAGGGCAAGTATCTCAATCAGTTTCACAAGGAGAGCACGGAGAGGTCGCTTCGTTATCTGGCGGAGTGCAAGAAACAGCCGCTCGACTTAGAGAGAGAATTGAGAGTACACAAGGAGATCCAAAGAGTGGGTTACGCGAAGTAGAGAACCGCGTAACACGAGAGTTCGCGCTGGAGAACGGTCTTTGGATTGAGGACGAGACTAAACTCGGCATCCCTTTCCCAAGCGGTGACGAACACAATAATTATATTGATGCGGAAAACCAAGTTATCTACAAGGTAAATAACCGCATGCATACGCCTTCTATCCTTGGGTTGTTGGATAGAATGGAGTTGCACAACAAATATTTCCCCAATACACAATATAGATTAGTTGGTTTTACATCTGTCAGCGAAAATGGAGATGTACTGCCTGTATTCGCACAGGATTTTGTGCCGGATGCTCGTATGGCTACAGTCGATGAGATTGACAGTTATATGGGTACGCTTGGTTTTACCCGTGTGGGTGATGGCCGTTACTCTAATGGCGAGGTGGTTATAAAGGATTTGAAACCACGAAATGTGCTTGTCAATCCTAATGGTGATGCGTTTGTCGTTGATGCGGAATTTGAGCAAGAGAAAGCACAAAAAGGTGGTAAAACTGCGGAGAATGAGAGCGAAAAGATGTATTCGCCTGAAGAGCTTGCAGAAGCGAAAGAGCAATTAGGTGAGTTTAATGCGACAAGTGCTCCAGAGTTTGCAGCTCGCTTGTTCTCTATCAAGCCTTGGAAAACACTTGAAGAGGCTAATGCCGCGCTTAAAGAGTTGTTGGCAAGTTATGGTGAAGCTCTCAATGGACAGAGTCTTGCAGTGATGCCGTTCCTTGATAAAGCGCAGGGGTTGATTAGGGAATATAATAAATCCCAAGAGCCGAGTTCGGTGGAAGAGGTTCTTGGGAATGGCGACAAGCGTATCACGAACTACAATTCGCGTGGTGAGGTGGCAACGGTTGTCACTGAGCGCGACGGTAAGGTTGTGTCGGTTGACTCTTACGACGAGGGTGTGCTGTTTGAGCATACGGAGTATCATGAGAACGGTGTATCGACTTCGGTAACCAGATATGACAAGCAGGGAAATGTGATAGGTACGCAGGAGTTTGTGGATGGAAAAGCAGTTCCATCTATGCCGTCTATGGTAGAGTTGAATAGATTGCCTAAAGACAGCCCGGCGGCAAATGATTGGTTCAATAGATTTAATGATTATCTCAATACATTAGGAGCAAAGGATTTGAAACTGATTGAGGATTCCATCAAGGAAATTGAGGGCTGGAAAAGCCAAAAGACAAGAAATCAAGCACATTTAGACAGGCTTATTGATGCGATGACTACTCGCAAAAAGCAGATTGAACAGCAGGCCAATGCCGGACCGGTGAATATAGAGACCTTGCAACTAAACATGAGTGAGGAGGATTTCAACGCTCTATTGAACAGTGGTGACAAGGATGCTATCAGTGAGTACCTGGCTGAAATGGACGGTCTTTTGCGTATTGGTGCAGGTTCTCCGCTTGACGGCAGGGATGCTATTGTGAAGGAATACAGAGGCCTTGTCGAGCAATACGGTGGTGAGGAGAATATCCCGGCCGATGTGGCGGCAGGCATTAATGAGAGGATTGCTCCTTATAATGCCCTGCAGCGTGCTGTGTTTGACCGCAAGTATGCTTTGCAGGATAAGTTGAGGGAGATTGAGGCGAGTGAGGCGCAGGCTAAAGAGCAGGCAGAGAAGGAGGCTAAGGCTGAACATAAGAAGACTGCTTTTGGTGGTTTCCTTTCCGGCAAGACTGATTTGGGGGCAAGTGCAGCTGAGAAGGCTTTGAGCAAAAAATACAACTTTGACGGTAAGGTGATGACGGTTGCTGAGTTCGTAGAAGAGGCTGTTGCCAATGGCAATGCGAAACTATTAACTATTGAGGAGCCTAAGTATAAGGGTGCAAGCCGTGCTGCTTGGAACAGAATGGACGCAAGACAGCAGGAGGCTGACGCGAAAAGGGTTAAGGAGAGTGGTACAAAGACGGTTTATACTGTTAATGACCACGACCTTGGCAAAACTGCGTACGATTATGCGAAGTTCCTGCTTGATAAGAAAGCGGAGCAGGAGAAGGCTTCTCAAGGTGAAAGGTCAAAGGGGAAAACCGAAAGCGAATCTAAACAGGAGACCGAAGAGGGCGACGTGGTGTTGTATAGAAGCTCGGAAGATATAGAGGAGGTTAATGAGAAATTTAACGGACAACTTGACAGCCTGACAGAAGAAAATGCAGATACTGTTGAATTTAGTCTCGGTACACCCTCCCCGATTTTGAAAGCTGCGGGAGTGATGGATATGCCGATGAAGCTTTATGGCAACAAGATCATAAAGAAGATGAAAAAGCACGGCTTTAAATTGGAAGAACTGAAAAATCTTCCAGCGGCAGTAGCAGACCCAATAGCGGTATTCAATAACCATAACAAAGAGGGTAATCGTGCAATATTGACTGAACTTATGACCGCTGACGGAAATTTCCTTGTAACTATAGACCTTGGCGACGGTACTGATATTGACTTTAATATCGTGTCATCCGTATTCGGTAAATCGGATAACAAGATTGTTCACTGGTTCAATAAAGGCTTTGCTACTTACATAAATAAAGAGAAAGCCCTCGATTATCTGCACCTCTCCGCACCAATCGCGGAAGCCTCAGATAAGCCAGAGCTTTCTTCTGCAACAAAGATAGTTGAAAATTTCGAGAATCCAATAGTAGAAAGTAAAAATCTTACTCGCGAGGGTGCCGGTCCACTCACTGACCGCGAGGTGGTGATGGAGAGTGATGTGTATTCAAAGGTGCTTGGCAAGCCGCGTTACTATGGCAAGCGTCAGCGTGAGTTTGTCGCTCGCCAGCGTAGGAGAATGGCCGAGAAGGCTCGTCAGGTGGCAGAGAAACTGAACCTTAATAATGTTGAGGTGCTTGAGTCAACAGAGGGCTTGACGGGCAAGAAGGCTACGTCAAAGGGTTGGTTTGACCCTCGCACAGGAAAGATTACGTTTGTTGTGCCTAACCATGGCAGTACGGGGGATATTGTTGAGACTGTGCTGCATGAGGCGGTGGCGCATTATGGTTTGAGAAAGTTGTTCGGGGAGAATTTTAAGAACTTCCTTGACAATGTGTACCGCAATGTGACACCTGAGATTCGTGCGGAGATTACCGAGCTTGCCAAGAAGCATGGTTGGGATTTCCACACTGCAACGGAGGAGTATCTTGCAAGCCTTGCAGAGAATACGAACTTTGAAAAGGTTAATCCGTCGTTGTGGAGCAATATCAAGAGCTTCTTTATGAAGATGCTTGCGAAGGTGGGTATTACTCTTGATGAGCCTTTGGGTGACAATGAGCTGCGTTACATTCTGTGGAGAAGTCATCAGAACCTTGTCAACCCGGGTTGGTTCAATGTGTTTGGCCAGGCGGAGGATATTGCCAAGCAGTATGAGCTGGGTGTGGGGAACTATGCGAGCGGAGAGGTGAAAACTGAAAGCGGAGAGGTTGCAGCAGAGGATGATAGTGCTCTGCTACATCGCGAAGGTGGTGCTCCCGGTTCGGCGCGTGAGGAGTATGAACGCAAGGTGAGACGACCCAACAAGAGCGGAAGCGTGGGGGCGACAGAGAATGTCGCACGACGTGCGCAAGAGGCTTATCAAGACAGCATGCTTGCGTTGAAGATTCTGCAGGATGCCGTTGCAAAGGAGACCGGCAACGAGGTTAAGGATAATGAGAATGCTTACATCGCGGAGAATAGAATGAGTTCGAGCAATAAGGCTATGGTCGAGATTTACGAACGTGATTTCTTTATGCCGTTGATGGATAAAATCAATGCTCTTATTAAAGAGGGTGTAGAGTATGATGATATTATCCGTTACCTACATGCGAAGCATGGACTTGAGCGTAATGAATACATGAGACGCAAGCAGGCCGAGGAGGCTGCACGCAGGGATTTGGGTGAGGAACCTGCAATGCCTAATGAGGGTGATGCGGATTACGAAGCCAAGGTAAACGCAAAAGCGGCTTGGAGAGCAAACCTTGCGGAGCTGACCGAAAGTTATGTGAAGAAGTTTGCGAAGCGTGACTATTCGGGATTGACTGCACTGACGGAGAGTGCCAATGCGAAGGCTGCAGAGGCTGCGGCACAGCAGATGGTTGATGAGTTTGAAAATGACCATGACATCACTCCATTGTGGGAGGCTGTCAACAAGGCTACGAAGGAGACGTTAAGACGCGAGTACGTGGGCGGTTTGATTGACCGTGCTACATACGACACCGTGAGCACGATGTTTGATTTCTATATTCCTTTGAGGGGATGGGATGAGAATGTAGCGGCTAACGAGTATGAGTATTTCACCAATAACAATACTCCTGTATTTACTCCGGCTATCAAGACTATGCATGGACGCAAGAGCCTTTCGGATGACCCGATTGCGACAATAGGTTATATGGCGGGCAGTGCGATTGCGAGAGCGAACAGAAACCTGATGAAGCAGAAGTTCCTGAACTTTGTGATGAACAACCCGACAAGCCTTGCAACGGTTAGCGAGCAGTGGTACACTATGGACTATGGCACAAACGAGTGGAGACCGGACAACCCGGCTATTCCCGAGGATGCTACACCTGAACAGGTTGTAGAGATCGTGGAAGCTCACGAAGCAAATATGCGTGCTTTGGAAAAAGCCGGCAAGGCTACAAGAGAACGCAGCGGTTTGAAGATTGGCCTCCATGCTACAAAGCAGGAGCAGCAGCAGCATGTTGTGAGGGTGATGAGAAATGGCAAGGAGTATGCAGTTTATATCAACGGTAACCCAAGAGCGGCACAAGCTCTTAACGGAATGACAAACCCGGATGTGTCGAAGAGCAAGGCAAGGGAGGCGGCGCAAAAGATGAAGAACTTTATGGCGAGTGCGTTCACATCGAGAAACCCCGCGTTTATTGTTACCAACCTTTCGCGAGATGTCATTTGGGCAGGCACTGTGGTAGCGGCAAAAGAGGATGCGGAATATACAAAGCAGTACACAAAGAATGTAACGGGTGTTCTGGCTAAATTCAAGTTGCCAAGATTGCTGAAGAAGTTCCGGAATGGAACTCTTGACATGAACAACGAGATTGAAAGGTATTTCGATGAGTTCCTAAGAAATGGCGGAGAGACCGGCTTTACGCAGGTGCTTACCGTTGAAGACTACAAGAAGAACATCGAGAGGTTTACAAAGGAGGCGGAGAAGGGTACCCGAATATCCAAGAAGGCATGGAGAGGTTTATGGAATGGTATTGAATTCCTGAACAGAAGCGCGGAGGATATAACTCGTTTCACGGTGTACATGACATCGCGACAAATGGGTAGAAGCATTGAGCGAAGCGTATATGACGCAAAGGAGATTACCGTAAACTTCAACAAGAAGGGAAGCGGTGAGATGGGCGCAAGGTATTTGAATTTCGCTTACGTCTTCTTCAATGCGACAATACAGTCTCTTGCTAACTTTGGCAAATTGGTATACAGACATCCGGGAAAGATGGCGGCTGCGCTTGGAACATTCAGTATGATGGGATTCCTTATGCCGGTTATCAATGCCGCGTTAATGGCGTTGGGTGATGATGACGACATGGAGAATTATTGGAACTTGCCTGAATGGGTGAGAAGAAATAATATTGTCCTGTTTGTTCCCTGGACCGAAAAGAGTTTCATCACTATTCCACTGCCCCATGAGATTCGTCCGTTCTATGGTATGGGTGAGAATGCCATGAGCGCATTGCAGGGCAAACAGACTACCTGGGATGCAATAAAGAAATCGCTTGTCGGGTTTACCGGTATGCTGCCGATAGACTTTACGGCCAACGGAGGTGATGCTGTTGTAAATTTGATGCCAACTATCTTGCAGCCCCTTGCACAGGTGAGGGCTAATGTAACGCACTTTGGCACCCCTATATACAAGGATAATGATTTCAACAAGAGATATCCAAGCTGGACGAAAGCCTATAAGGGTACAAACAGTACTTTAGTTGCTGCGACTAAATGGCTGAATGAGGCTACCGTAGGCGAGAATCAGGGTGGAAACGTTGACAAGGGTTTGCTTGATTGGAACCCGGCTGTGATTGAGCATCTTTTCGAGAGTTATCTTGGCGGTATGGGAAAAACATTCAACAAGATGGCGACTACGGTTTCCATGATATGGGATGAGGAGGCGAGAATTGCAAGGAATATTCCTGTGGCAAGCAGTTTCTACCAGGAGAGCGATGAGAGAACAGCCGGCAGTCAGTTGAACAGAGAGTACTTTGACGCTTTAGAGGAGATGGAGGGCTTCCAACATCGTATGAGTGGATACCAGAAGCAGATTACGAAGGGTAACGCGGAGTATAAGAAGTTGTTTGAGGATTTGGTAAACTCGGATGAGTTCAAAAGGTATGGCATTATTAAAGATTATAGCAATGCCATTAGCAAACTCAATCAGGTTTTGAAGAACAACGGCCCAACAGAAGAGAAGGCGCAAGAGATTGAAGGCGTTATACAGAAGTTGAAAAATGAGATGCTTGATAAACTTGAGAAGTTGCAAGCAGAATAATAACAGAGAGAGGGGGTGCCGGATGGTGCTCCCTCTCTTTTTGCAAGGCTTGCAAAGGTTTTTTGCTGCTGGGTGTTGAAGGTCTCGGGGATTTGTTGTAGATTTGTGGAACTCAAGTATTATGGAGGAAAAGAAAAGTAATATAAGGATATGAAGAAGTTGTATCGTGAACATCGAGGAGGTTTGGCCGAGAGCCTTGCAACTACGATAGAGTGCTCCAATGGCTTAACTGACATAGTAAAGCATTATGAGAATGATGAGGTCTTCGGTAACATAAGAATAAGCAAGGAGGAATTTTGCGATGACAGGCTGCCGGAATGGGAAACGACGCATTATGTGATTGCGGATTTCCTTGGCGGTGGGAGCGGTGTTGTGGGTATGTGTAACTTCTATGAAGATATCCAATAGTTTCTGATTTATACGAAACTGGAAAGAATAAGGCGTGACGGTGTGTCGCGCTTTTTTTATTTGCAAGGCTTGCAAAGGGGCGGCAAGGGTTGAAGCATAAAAGGGATTTTTGTTCTTTTAGTTGCGAGTTGTTTTGTTTTTGGGTGGTGGTTGCACTTTAAATGAGATTTTTTATTTGTTTATGGGTTAAGGGGGCTAAGGGATATTAAGGGGGCTAAGGGATATTAAGGGGGTGGTTACAGATGAGCATTACTTGACAACTTATAAACGGATAAAAGGACGGTGGAAAACTGCCCTTTTATTTTTGCGGTATTATAACATTTACTGAAGGATGAAGAGAAGACTAATGCCGCTAAGCAAAGTCGCTAATATTGATAGTGTGAAGCAGGCCAAGAAGGAGATGAATGAGCGTGGCAGGGCCATGGACATTCTTATGATGGCGCAGCGATACTATGATAATATGGCGCAGTTCAGGAAGGACAGGGAACGGTACAAGAGATATACTTATGGTGACCAGTGGAGTGATATTGTGACCGTTGACAACAAGACGATGACGGAGGAGCAGTACATTATGGAGCAAGGTAGTGTTCCACTGAAGAATAACCTTATAATAAGGCTTGTGCGTAATATGCTGGGTACATATAGGGCGCAGACGAAGGAGCCTGTCTGCATTGCACGCGACAGGGACGAGCAGGCTTATGGCGAGACTATGAGCACTTTGCTGCAGTATAATATGCAGTTGAACCAAATGGACGATCTCTATGCTAAAGCCATGAATGAGTTTCTTATCAGCGGTTTGATTGTGCACAAAAAGACCTACGGATGGAGAAATGAGAAAAAGGATTGCTGGACCGATGTGGTGAGCCCGAACAATTTCTTCATCGACAACAATATGCGCGATTTCCGAGGCTGGGATGTTTCGTTCATTGGCGAGGTGCATGACATAAGTTTCAACGATTTGTGTGGTGAGTTCGCCACTTCTCCGAGGGAGTATAGGGAGTTGTATGACATATACAACAGGGCGAATGTGAAGGAGAATGTTGTAGCGAATTATGAGAATTTCGGTTACAGCAAGCAGAATATTACGAGCTTCCTGTATCCTACTGACCCGTCGCTGTGCCGCGTGATTGAGGTGTGGAAGAAGGAGAGACGGGAGGTTTGGCGATGCCACGACCCGAATGATGGTTCTTTGTTCAAGGTTACACCAAAGGATTATAATGCGCTTGTAGTCCTGGAGAACGAGAAGCGAATGCAGGAGGGTGCGGAGTTCGGTATCCCCGAGGAGGAGATTCCGCTAATAAGGGCTAAATGGGCGGTAGAGAGTTATTGGCGATACTATTACCTTTCGCCTTTTGGAGATATATTGAAGGAGGGTGAGAGCAAGTACAAGCATAAGAGCCACCCGTATGTGTTCAGAATGTATCCGTTCATCGACGGTGAGATTCATCCGTTCGTGGGGGATGTTATCGACCAGCAGAGGTACACGAACAGGCTCATCACTATGCATGACTGGATAATGAAGTCGAGCGCAAAGGGTGTGCTGATGTTCCCCGAGGAGTTGTTGCCCGAGGGTGTGGACATGAAGGACATAGCAGACCAATGGACAAGGTTCGACGGCGTCATAATGTATAGCGCAAAAGCCGGTGTACAGATGCCGCACCAGATTGCAAGCAATTCAACGAACATAGGTATAAGCGAGCTATTGAACCTGCAGCTGAAGCTGTTTGAGGATATATCGGGCGTAAACGGTGCGCTGCAGGGCAAGCCCGGATATAGCGGCATGAGTGCATCGCTATACGCACAGCAGGCGCAGAACTCGGCTACTTCGTTGCTTGATTTGCTTGAATCGTTCTCGATGTTTGTGATTGATGCGGCCTACAAGGATATAAAGAATATTCAGGATTGTTATGATATAAAACGCATCCGTCACATTGTTGGAAAGAAGGGAACTGTCATGTATGACCCCGATGTCGAGTATGACCTTTCTATCGAGGAGAGCACTACAACACCTGTATATAGGGCGATGGCGAATGAGATGCTTATGGAGTTATTCCGTGCACAGGCTATCAATGTGAAGCAGTTGCTTGAAAATGGAAACTTCCCGTTTGCCGACAGTCTCTTGCAGAGCATTAAGGCCGAAGAGGAGAAGATGATGCAGGGACAGGCCGAGGGATTGCCGCCGGAGGTTATGGCGCAGGCACAGCAAGGTGCTGATATGAATGCCGTAAACCAGGCATACGGAATGCTGAGATAAAGCGAAAGCGTGACACAATGTCACGCTTTTTTTATATTGTTGCGGCTGATACAACTTTCCTTTGTTGCATTTGGTTTGAACTGCGCTTGACTATCCTTGGTAGTTCCATCTCGTTATAACAGATGTGCAGGCCGATGGCGCGTGTCATCAAGAGGTCGTCGTGCTTGCCGGTGATTGCTCCGTAGGAGCCGTTCTGTTTCTTCTCGTAGGTGAGGTATTCGTCAAGGCATCGCTTGTCGCGCTCGATGTACAGGCCTTCGCTGACAATCTCTATAAGGTTAGAGATTATCATAGGCTTGGTGTTGACGTTGGTGTGGAAACCATATTTCAACGGGGCATGTTCGATGATCTCTTCTTCCTTCTGCTTACGGGCGTAGAGGTTGCTGTACACATCCTTTATTTGATTGAGGATATAGCCGGATTGGTCGCCCTCGACATTCCTGTCGCGGTCGTGGGTCTCGAGGGTGTTGGACTCGATTACCAAAAGGGCATTGTCGTAGTAGGCGGCTATCTGTGCGCTCTTCCATGCGAGGACGTGCATGTCTATGTGTCCGTACCATTGCGCCACGACGGAGGGCTTGTCGCCGTCTATCATGTACAATCGGTCGAGCACAAGAATGACTGAATAGTCGGCCTTACGGCTGCGGCCACCGATGTCGACGATTACAAGGTAGCGGTCTTTTACCTTTTCCTCTGGGTCTATCTCGGGATGTGACCATATCCATAGTTGGCCCTGTTGGTTGACGATGAAACGGATGTCCTTGAGAGCCTCCTTGCCTTTACGGTCCTTTCCAGCTATGTCGCCTATCTCTTTGGGTGGACGGCAGTTTCTTTTGAGCTCATCGACTTTGTATTTGTCGAAAACTCTTGCACCGGAGTGCACAAAGGCTTCTACATCGTCGGAAGGGCATTCGGATGCTATCTCTCCGTGGTCGTTGTATTTCTTTCGCTCTTCGATGTACCAATTTATTGCCTCAAGGGTTGCGCCTTTCTCCCACAACCACCAAAGATATTTGCCCGGCTCCTCGCGTGTGGAGTTTACATTGAGGTTATCCTTGTTCAGGTATAGGCTCAAGGCAAAGGCTCTTTCGTCGTCCAACGGGAGCGAATTGAATTCTATATCGAACCAGGACACAAATATAGCTTGGAACTGGGATTTGCCCTCCTTGGCTGCATCGTACTCTTTTTGAAAGAAGTTGCCTGTTCCGTTAGCGGTGGACTCATAGACTATCATTGTGTATGGCCTTAAAAGGACACCACCACAGGCCGAACGGACAATGTCTTCGGGCTTCTTGCCTTCGGTGGCTTTCCACAGACCGACCTCGGAGAGATGGACAAGGCTGTAGTCACCGCCACGGCAGGAGTCGGGTCGTTCGGCGGTACCGATTTTGATTTTGCAATTCCTTTGGGGAACGCGGTGTATGCTGCCTGATTTACCGACACCGGCCAGCTTTGGCTCGTTCTCGCTGTAGGATTCTCCTATCTTATACAGCATTTCGATTGGGTAGTTGGCAATCATGCGGTCGAACATATCCTTGATTTCATCGGAGCCGGCACCCTGATGGGCAATGATAAGGGAATTCAAACCCACCTTGTGAACGAGCTGCAGCCACGCCATGTAGAGCTGTGATGTGGTTGAACCACCCCATTGGCGTGCTTTGAGGAGCACGAGACGTATTGGTTTGCCGGCTTTGCGAAGTTCCTCGAGCCGGGCAACGAATTTTCGTTGGGGATAGGAGAGACGGAAAAGGACATCCTCGCCGCCGTATTTATTCTTGATATAGACATAAAAGGCCGCCCAAAAGGCAAAGTCGTAGCGGATGCGCAAGCGCACGAATTGCCTGATGACTTTCTGCCGGTCGCTGTGGTAGTCCTCGTCTGTCGTGCCGAGTTTCTTGAGGAATGCATCCAAGGTACCGGCTTTCAAAAGTTGCTTGACAAGCGGTATCTTTTTCATCTCCACAGGGAGATACTGCTTGCGTATGGGGAAGTCGGGGATAACGTATTCAAAACGCTCGCCTATAGAGCCTTCTCCTGTAATGGGATTGAAGGTTGCATTGATGATTGATTTCCTGCGCTCGTTCTCGGCGAGGATATTCTGTATCTGTTGTTCTTGTCGTACCATTTGCGCTTTATTCTACAGATAATTTCTTTCATTGATTTCGGGGTTAGATAGAAGCTGGGGGCTTGGCTGTTGACGGCCATGCATGCGAGGTCGAAGACCGAACAGGACGGGTGGATGTCCTTGAGGTGAGAAAAGACCTTGTAGAGGTCGTGGAACATACGGCGCCGTGAGGGAATCATGTCGTCGAGGTTGTCGCCATGCTCCATGCGAGCGAGGACTATCGCGGCGCGTTCTTCACTGACCCAAAAACGCCGTGCCTGTGATTGCGAAAGTTTTTCGTAGAATTCGGCATTGACGGTGTTGCTCTCTTCATAGAGCTTGTTGAATGCTATTAACAGGTCTTTGTTACGCTCCTTTTCGAGGTAAAAATAACAGCCGGGCTTTTTCATTGAGGTACAATATTTTAAAGAGGTGCATAACAAATTTACACAAGGTTGTAAACGGATAAAAGTAGCAGCCTTGGAGGATGAGTAACTTCGCAATACATAATTTTCAAAAACTATATTTCGGTATATGGAAGGTATTAAGAATGAGGAATTTACATCAAAGAAAGCCAAAATTAAACATCGTTTGAAGGGCAAATATCCTGACATTGATGTTGAGAACGAGGAGGTTCTTTACGGCAAAATTGATGATGATTTCGATGCTTTCGACAGCGAGTTGGAGGCTTACAAATCGCGAGAAAAGACTTTCAGCGACATGTTTACAAGCGACCCGCGTAGTGCGGCATTCCTTATGAGCTGGAAGAATGGCGGTGACCCTGTGGTTGAGTTGGTGCGTCAGTTCGGCACCGATGGACTTAAAGAGATGATTGACGACCCCGAGAAACTTGAGAAGATTGCACAGGCAAACAGAGAGCATCTTGACAAGGTTGCGGAGTCAAAGGCCTTTGAAGAGGAGTATAAGCAGAATCTTGCGACATCGCTTGAGGCTATCGGTAAGGTTGAAGGTGATGACGCGGAGATTGACGAGGCTATCACATGGCTGTTCAAGGTAGGAAGAGACGCAAGCAAAGGCATTGTCAATCCCGAGGATCTGAGACTCGCTATAAAGGCTATGACATTTGACCGTGCTACGGCTGATGCAGAGTATCAGGGTGAGGTGAGAGGCCGCAACGCGAAGATTGAAGAGAAGATGCGCAGTGCTGAGGGCGATGGCATGCCGCAGCTTGGAAGCAGAACGATACCCGTGAGGGAGAACAGAAGAGCCAATTCGATATTTGACCTTGCAGAAGGTGCGAGATAACAACTAAATACTAAACAACTAAGAAAAACTGATTTTATGGCAGAAGAGAAATTGCAGATGGCACCTGGTGAGCAGGTGCAGGTAGTACAGGGTGCGGCGGAGCCTGCTCCCGGTAGTGTAGGTTTGGATACTCAGTTGCCCGGCAAGGCGACTACTGTAACCGGAGTTGCGGATGCGGCCGGTGGCATTGGTAAGGGTAACCTTATTACTCCCGACATTGACCAACAGCTGTTTGACTTCAACAGTGACGACACCCCTCTTATGAACCTTATGCTCAAGGCAAAGAAGGTTAAGGTAAGCAGTCCTGTGGTTGAGCATTACATGATTGACGAGCCTCGTTCATCGGTGTTCACAACAGCAGTTTATACCGGTAACAAGAGCATGCAGGCAAAGTTGACTATGGCTCCCGAGGACCAGGAGGTGTTGAGACCACACACAACTGTACTCGTAAAGGGTGTGAATGGTTATGACAAGGAGGGCAAGGAGACTCCGGGTATGGAGCTTATGTTGTTCGTGACCGGCCATGACACAACAGACAACAACCCTATTGTGAGAGCGGTGAATGGTCCGAAGACAAACACCACCGACGAGTATTCGACTATCCCTACAATCCCAGCCGGTACTGAGTTGGTTATCCTCTCGAATGCTCTCTATGAGACACAGAAGGAGGTTGACCCAGATTTGATTGTTCCACAGCCAACAGAGGTGTATTTGCAGAAGCGTGGCTTGAACCAGGTTGTAAGCGACTACTTCGAGGCACAGAAGAAGCAGATTCCTTTCTCACAGGCTATGATTGCGGAGAAGGCCATCAAGAACTTCAAGGTTCGTGGTAACCGCACATTGTGGGCAGGCCGCAAGGGTAAGATTTCGGTTGATGTTCCAAAGATGGGTAAGCAGTATGTTTACTTTACAGAGGGCGTGCGCTGGATGTTCAAGCGTGAATTGCAGCACGTCGGTCGTTGGACTTTTGAGAAGCTCATCGCGCTTGCGAAGATGTTCTATACAGGTGAGGATGTACCAACAGGCTGCATCGGTTTGGCAGGTAACAACTTCCTTGAGAATATCCAGAGCATAGACTTCAAGTCGCATCCCGAGGTTACCGTTACCACAAAGACAACTCCTTTGGGTTGGGAGGTGACAAACATCCACACTGTATTCGGTGACTTGCAGTTCAAGCGTGAGCCAACTCTTGACAAGTTGGGCTGGAGCAACAGCTGTGCGCTCATAGGTGAGGACCGACTTGTACACTATGAGTATTCGGCAGAGCACTCATTCAACGACCGCGTAGAGGGTCAGGAGGCTACACGCAAGGGTATCCTTGTTTGGGATGCGTTGGCTCTCAAGGGTTCTTGTCACATTTGGATTGACGGCGAGGGTGAGGCTACACCGGGTGCTACATCTTATGTGATGTGGGACAAGGATACCGCTCCTACAGAGGGTGACCTTGTAGACGGTACCGTTTACTACTTGTTGCAGAATTGTCCGGGCATAAACACTACTGCGCTTGCAGGCGAGATATGGCAGTACAAGGACGGCAAGTGGAGTGAGTTCAAAGGCATGGTGTATGCCGCCTAAATAGAGAATGAGGGGTGGCTCACAAAGTCACCCCTTTCTTTTATAATCTTTTAAAACGAACAAATATGGCAAAGAAGGTATATGGTGTCCCCGGAATGATGGAGTGGCATGCGGTTATACCCATAGGCAAGAGCTCGATGTGCGTTAAGTTTACAGGCGGTACATTGAGCGGATATGGTATTACTCCGGCAAAGTACACTACCAGCGATGAGGTGATACAGAAGATGATTGAGAACTCGTCACACTTCAGGAGTGGCAAGATCATTCTGTACCGAGTGTATGAGAATGATAAAAAGGTTGAGGCGGTGAAACCCTCGGTTTCGGAGGCGGCTCCTACACAGGCGGCTGAAAAGGAGATTGTGGAGGTTGCTTCGCTTGATGATGCGAAGGAGTACCTGAAAGAGAACTTCGGTGTCGCTTGGAACAAGTTGAAGACAAAGGCTTCAATTCTTGAGGTGGCGGAAAAATTCAATATTGAATTTGTAGTGAAATGATATATAATCTTGAAGACATAAAAGAGGCGGTGCGCGTGGTGCTCGATGAGAACCAGGTGAGTGATAACATGATGGACATGGATACCTTGTCGGTGGATGAAATTATACGCTCCAAGGTTGAGGAGGCTGTGAATAACGTCCATCTGCTTGCGCCTATCTATATGCTGGAGCCGGGAAACAGTTTTGCTGACTCTATTGCATGGGATGAGGAACCGGGAAAAGGACCGGGATGGACTATTCTGCCCAATGACTTTCACCGCCTCATTTGCTTCAAGATGAGTGATTGGGAGAGGCCGGTATACAGTGCCATTCTCCCTAACGACCCTTTATATGCGTTGCAGAAGTCAAGGTTTGCCGGTGTGAGGGGCAACACGCAAAAGCCTGTGTGTGCGATTGTGATGCGCCCTGTGGGCAGAGTGCTTGAGTTCTATTCGTGTAAAAAAGGTGAAGATGTTTCTGTTGACATGGCTGTGTATCTCCCTATTTATAAAATCGAGGATGAAGCGATAAATATATGTGAACGATGCTACAAGAGTGTGGTTTACAAGGTTGCCGGATTGGCGGCTGTGAGTATGGGTATTATGGATAAAGCGAAGACTTTGTTTGAGATTTCTAATGAATTGCTGAAATGATTGAGAGTAAAGGACATAAAATAACTCCGATTGACGGAGATTTGGCTGTTAGTAGAAATGCCGAGATTGGTGGCGATGCGGACATCCACGGCAAGGCACGAGTTGCAGGAAGCTTAAAGGTTGAGGGTTTCCTTGACGCACCGCATATTAAAGGTGCCGCGAAGGGACTTTTTAACTCTGTTGAGGAACTGACTAAAGAATACCCGAATCCAAGACCGGGCTGGTTCGCAATAGTACTTGATGCCACAGATAAAACAAAAGGTATTCTATACAAAGCGGAGAATAGGACTTGGGTGGAGACAACGGATGAGGCGAAACCTTATGAGTTTATCAAAGATTCGATAAATGTGTTTGCATCGAAGGGGGAATTGGAGGATTTGGAGAATAAGGTGAATGTAAATGCCGATGATATATACCATCTTAAACACGGAATAGATTTCAGACCGCTGGATGACGTCGTTGACCTTATATTATATCAAGGACCCGGCGATAGTTCTATACTATTAGCTTTTCTTCCATCTGCTGATGAATCATTTGCCGGTGTGATGAGTGCGGAGGATAAGAGAAACCTAAACAATTCAACTGTAAAAGTTATCACCTGGAACAACGATACTGACCCGAGCAACATGAATGACTTTGTTGTGGCAGGGGTGTATGACATCAAGGGCGAGAGGACAAGGGATAATGATAACTTGCCTATCCTTAATACCGGTGGTGGTCATACTTTCAATGCGAGATTGACTGTGCTTGACAGCTCTATTAGTGGAAGTGGAAAGGATGATGACAAGTGTATCACACAGGTTCTTTCTTTTAGTAATAGACTGGGACAGGGTGAGGTTTATATCCGCACCGGTAAGGGTAGTTCTTTGGATAGTCTCACTTGGGAGAATTGGAGTACTTTGCAGAGGAATGTGAATGTCGGTTCGGTAAACCAACAACAAATGGATGACCTTACAGACAATGGTATTTATTCGGGTATTCTATCAACAACTGGAGAAACCTTTGTTATTATCTGTATCAATAATTACGCTATTGCTCAGCAAGTAGGAGTACACCACATTTCTCATTTGAAGTATAGTCTTGTAGTTGGTACAGGTGAGGTTAAGATTGAAAAGAGAACTCGTGATGCTTATGGTTTTTGGACTGAATGGGAAAATATAGGAGGTGGTTCAAACTATGAATTACCAGAAGCAACAGTTGATACTTTAGGAGGTGTAAAGTTAGGATATGCTTTCAGTAATAAGTACACTCCTTTAGTGAAGATAGCTACTAATGATGGCACTGGAGTAGGAATTTCCATTGATAGTCGTTATTTCCACAACACCAAAGATGACGGATTGAAACTTCATCATAATGAGACTTTAACAGCAGGTGGGGGAAGTCCTTTGCTCAGCGTTGCTTTAGGAACTGTTGGAGTGTATCAAAAAGTTATCCCCTGTGTTCTTGGTTCTGGTATCAGACAGGATTCTTGGTGGAACGATGTTGCGGTAGGTATTCCATATAATGAAGAGCAATTTTCTTTAACATCCAAAGGACTTAATCTTAAAGATGGTATTGGTTCTGATGTTACCAAAGTTACTTGGGATGCTAATTCTAACATGAATGACTTTAAGACTGCTGGTGTTTATGATATATACGGTGAAAGAACAAGACAAGATGATAATCTGCCCATCCTAAATGCTTCAAGCGGTCACAGTATTGCCGCAAGACTGTTTGTTGTTGCTTCTACTCTTCAACCTGCTAACAATGAGATTTGTGTTACCCAATTTTTACAATTAAGTAATAGAGTTGGTGGTGATGGTGCAACTTATGTTCGTACTTATAATGAAAATAATAATGGTATGAATGGTTGGTCTGCTTGGCAAAAGCAGATGGGTATGGTGGAAACTTTCATTAACAATGATTATAACACTATCAACTCACAAGGAATGCAAATAGGTAGTGGACTCAGAGGAATGTTGGATAACGGTATTTATAGCGGTATATATACTGATAGTTATACAGACTTAACCAAATCGACTTTCATTGAAACCTTTGTACTCATCGTTATCAATGATTATGCTGTTTCAGGTCAGGCAGGGCTTCCAAGACACATAACACAACTTAAATATGCCGTTGATGCTATTACTGGTCAAAGCACAGTTAAAAAGAGAGTTGGTACTGGGGATTCTACTATTTCTTGGAGTGAATGGGAAGAAATTGGTGGTGGAAGCAGTGAAGTTGATATTACTGATGCTGTAAATCAATATGGTTTATATACTCTTTATTCGCAAAAACTTATGAAAGATAATATAGTGTATAAATATCAACAGCGAAGCGGAGCGTTACCACAATTTGACCATAAGGATTTAATTAGAAATTTTTTAATATCAAAAGGACACACTACTACTACAGCAATAACAATAATTATTAAAAAATTTGATTCTATTATCACTTTAGATGTTGATATGTGTGTAAATACGGGTTTAGGTGGTGACAACGGATTAAATCATTTTAAATTTATTACAAGTATATTATCCAGTGTTAAGGTTTCCGCAGATATGGAAGAACTTCCTACTACTATAACCTTTACTATTGATGGTGATGTATATACGGTAAAAAAAGGAATTACTTGGGGAGAAGCTATATATAAATGTGAAAATATCGGTAAAGATTTTACGATAAGTTCTAGAAAACAATTAATTCATATAATGAATGGAAGTGCGATATACTTAAGTAATAATAATACAGAACCAGTATACGCATGGGATTTCATAAGAGAATATGGTGTGTACGTTACAGTTCCTCCAGGAGGAAGCGAAGCATAATAACGTATTTATGAAAATAAGTATAATCATTACAGCATATAATGTAGGTCAATTTATAGAGAGGACAGTTAAGTCTGTCCTCTCACAAACCTACAAGAATATTGAAGTAGTTATTGTTGAAGATTGTTCAACTGATAACACTAAAGATATTATTGAACAACTTGCTAAAGAAGATGATAGAATTAAAATTGTCTATCATACAGAAAATAAAGGTGCAGGTTGGGGAAGAAGAAATGGTATAGAAACAAGCACTGGAGATTATTTCATTACTGTTGACGGTGACGATTGGCTTAATGAAGACTTTATAGAATCTCTTGTAAAGAAAGCGGAAGAAACTGGCGCTGATGTAGTCAGTGGTGGAATTACTTGTAATAAAGATGCTGGTTATTGGGAAGCAACTTGTTATGGTGATTTAATATGTGAAGGTGAGGATAAAGTCTTAAAGTTCTGGGGTGAAAAAATAGTTTTCATGAACAATAAGATTATAAAGAGAGAGTTGGGTATTAAAGTCCCATATTGTACAAGACGATTTATTGAAGATACTCCTACTATTATTCCTATACTTTGGTATGCTAATAAAGTTGCTTATGTTAGTAATATAGGTTATCATTATAGAGACAATGAAAATAGTTTAACACACCAAGCGAATGCTTTTAAATACGCTCTTTATAGAGGTTTGTGTGCTTTGGATTTGATTGATTTCTTTAATGCAAATGACAAGGCTATACTTGATAAGCTGCCTATGACACAAATGCTACAACAGCAGTTGAATGTAATCAAACAATGTAAGCCGAATATTGAAGAGTTGAATAAATACATGAATGATTGGTTAGAATTTTCAAGGAGGATTTTGTTATGATTTTAGGAACACATAATAGTGCTACTGGCGGTAAATTACTATGGTGGCTCAAACCCCTTGCGTGGGTAATCAACCCCACGAGTAAATGTCAAGATAGAACCATCCAAGAGCAGTTGATTGATGGTGTGAAAGTGTTTAACTTACAAGTTGCCTTTGTTAATGGCAAGTGGAGATTTTCGCATGGTCTTGCGCTTTATAAGGAGGATGTATTTGAGACGCTTAAACGCATGTGGTTATACTCAAGAAAGGAAGAGCCTATTTACTTTCAGTTGTACTTGGATAAGTGCTTCTGGTGCAAGCAGGACATCGAGGAGTTCGAGTTTCTTGTTGAACAGCTAAAGAGAGAGTATTGCGATGAGAACTTTGTAATGCTGTCTGCGTGGGTGGAGGGTACTAACTATTACCCAACAGCAACATCGCTTGTATCTGCATGTATTGAGGAGCATTATTGGACTATGGGCTGGGCGAAAACTACAAAGAAGTGGTATAATTATATTCCTTTGCCAAAGAGGCATGCGAAGAAGTATAATGCGGAGTACAAAAAGAATTGTAAAACTGAATATTTGATGCTTGATTACTATGAGTTGGGTTGAATATTTGCCGGCAATTATATCGGCCATTGGAACTATTGTCATCGGTTGGTTTGCTTACAACCAAAAGACCAAAGACATGATGACAAACCTAAAGATTGAGCAACTGCGTGCGAGGAATGAGGAGAAGAGGAATAGACGTGCTGACAACTCTGCCATTGTTCACGGCGAACTGTGGCACGCCTTGGTGGAATTACGCGCGGACAGGGTGTATATTGTGCAACCGCACCCACTGGGTAATGAGTCAATGGTAAGCATATATTTTGAATCAAAGCGAAAGGGCGTGGAGTCAATGAAGCCGAAGGTGCAGAACCTCAAGATGTGCGAGTGTGCGTCGTTCTGTGCGGATATGGCAAAGAATCTCTATATATACTATGATGACATTGACGAGCAGGTAAAAGACAGATATGCAAAATCTTTGCTGTCGGCCTGTGGAACAAGCAAAGTTGCAATAAAGAGATTGAGCGACAATACTCACGATTGGGTAGGGTCTATATTCTGCGAGTTTACACACGATGTTGATGTTGACAAGGAGGAGGTGCGTGCTGTATTGCACGATGTTGCAATGAATGTACAATATCTATTACCTGAGTATAAGGATTTGTAAAAAAAAGAAAACGACTATGGTACTGATGGATAACGGACACGGGGAGAATACCCCGGGAAAGAGAAGTCCGGACGGAAAGTTTAGGGAATATCTATACTCAAGGGAGGTTGCACAAGAAGCGCAGAGAGAACTTGTGAAGATGGGTATTGAGTGCGAGCTGTTGGTGCGCGAGTTTCTTGATGTACCATTAAGTGAGCGAGTGCGCAGAGTGAATGAGTACTGTAAGAAATATGGTGCGAAGAATGTAGCCTTGTTTTCCATCCATGTCAATGCAGCCGGTGACGGAAGCCGATGGATGAACGGCACAGGAATTGAGGTGTATACTTCCAACGGCAAGACAAGGAGCGACGAGCTGGCACAGATGTTCATTGAGTCGGCCAAAAACAATCACAATGGCATGAAGATACGCACTGACTACAGCGATGGCGATGCAGACAAGGAAGCGCAGTTCGATATGCTTGCCAAGACCAAGTGCGCTGCCATACTCACTGAGAATGGTTTCATGGACAACAAGGCTGATGTTGCCTATCTGCTGTCACCGGAAGGCAAGAGAGCCGTGGTGATGAGCCATGTCGAGGCGGTGGTTAAGTACGTTAATAAGTACATGAAATGAAAACGCTGGTTCGCTTAACGGAGATATTGTCGCACATACTGTTTTGGGCGGTGGTAATCACTGCCTGCTGTGCGCTGTTTTCATGCCGCACGGTGCAGTATGTACCGGTGGAGACCGTAAGGACGGACAGTATCTTTATTAAGCAGTATGAGCGAGATAGCATCCATACGCATGATAGCGTGTTTGTGAAGTCTAAGGCTGATACAATATATATCAATCATTGGAGAACTGTATATCGTGACAGAGTTGTGCGGGATACTGTTTTTGAATCGCGTGTGGATAGTGTCCAGAATGTTGTTGAGGTGGAGAAGAAACTCACCAAGTGGCAACAGACAAAAATGGATATCGGGGCAGGGGTTCTCTATACTGTCCCTGTTCTTATAGCGGTAGGGTTGTTCATTCTATATCGCAAGTTGAAAAAGTAATCACATTACATACAATATAATAGCGCGGCTTATTGGTAGTCGTGCTATACTTATATATGCTTATAATTAACTTTATTTTTAAATGGTATGAACAAGAATGTGACTGAATTGTATAACAGGGTTCTGTCGGTTGTCCTTGATGATTTCGGGTTGACTGAAGAGCGTATGTTCAGAGGGAATGAACCCGACTGTGTTAACGCGCGCGTGTCGCTTGTGATGAGCTTACGCGATGAGGGACTAAGCGACAGAGAAATAGCTGAATGTACACAAAAGATGAGACGCTGCAGCGTGTGCTTCATTAGAAATAAGTTTAGTGATAAAACAGCCCACTGGGAGGTGAAGATGTGCATCGAACATATTAAAAAAATGAAGGGGGCATCTACCCCTTCATAATAGCGTCAATTACTTTCCGCGCTGCTTCATCCATCGCTTTTTCACTCTTGCGAATGTATATGTTGGTCACATCATTGCCATTTGAGTGACCGAGCAGATCGGCTACCATATCGATTGGTATGCCGCAATCGACATGAGCTATAGTGGCGAAAGTATGGCGGGCCCAATAGGTTGATAACCCCGGGAATATCGGGGTTATAACTTTTTTACCCCCTCGGCCAACTCGTTTAACTGTTCCAATACTCTTTAGGCCATCATTGATGTGGCCGATAAAATCATTATACCTTGCATAGGTGTCGCAAGGGTCAAGCAAGTTCTTCCTACCTCTGTAACGGTTAATGATTTCAAGCATCTCCGGCTCCAATTTAATAGAATAGACCTTGTGTGTTTTTTGCCTTATATACTCGATTCTACCGTTGATAATATTTTCTTCCT
>JAEIGA010004160.1_pt1 | contig 22402 bp, 41 predicted proteins | sample 9270691 | NCBI WGS metagenome assembly JAEIGA01 (sample SAMN17057246, study PRJNA624740) | gut metagenome | biome: biome; isolation source: fecal sample | host: Bos grunniens | place: China: Xizang | collected 2019 | reverse complement strand
TGTGTTGAGAAGGTGTCACTTGTAATCGGTGTCTTGGTTGGTGTCGGTGTTGTTGTGACTTGCTGTCCAGCCATATACGATGACAAGGCTTCTTCTCTTGTCTTCTCGATACGCTTCGTTGCGTCTGTGGAGAAGATGTCGTTGTTGAGTGTTTGATTCTCGTTCATAGTTACTCCTTTCTTGCACTACGTGTGCTGTGAGAGGGATTACCTCTTAAGTATATTATAGCAGATTTAGAGGTGAAAGGAAATGAAATTCCCGAAAAATACGTGAGGGGTGCTGGAACAGAATTATATATAGGTATTGTACCATTTAGAAATGTAGATGTATTAATTAAATATATTATCTATATAGGGGGTAGTGTTGTGGTGGTTATCTAAATAATTGTACCCCTACAATAAAAACTCTTAACGCACCCACACGCTACTCTCTAACCAGTACACACTAAGTACTAACGATAAATATATTATTTAAACATCACGCAATACCTTACTCATCAATCCTCATCCTCATCACTGTGTCAAGCTCATAACGCTGAACCAGCGAGCGAAGCGAGCGTAGCCTCACGGCGTCTGAGTGTGCGAACTTTGAATGAGCGTAAGAAGATGGTGAGTTGGAGTCGCAAAGAAAGTTTCGCTGAGCAACCCGAAGCCCTCTCTGTGTAGAACCCTATCGAGATGTCGGACTCTTTGAACGGAGATGATGGTCAAGACTCTGCCCGCGGCATCGAGCGACAACCCGCGATCACCTCGAGTGATCCAGTAGAATTAGACGAGCTGGTCTTTAAACGAAGCAGAAGGAGGAGTGTGCATGGAAAAGATGCAACTACCTTCAAGAGTTGTTGATGTGTTGGCAGCACTAAAGACTCAAGGATATACTATGGAGTTCAAACCCATGGCTAACGGAGACATTGTTGTGGATGTATACAAGGATGGTAAATACCGTACTGATTTTTTCTTACTTCACAACAACGGTTTCGATACGTATGATTCTCATTACAACAAGATGTGTGATGTCATAGATCCTAGAGTTCAAAAGAAAAGTGCTGCCGTACTAAAATACCTTGAAGGTATAATTGAATACTAGAGCTTAGCTCTGGTACGAGCTACTCACTATGGTGAGTGGTTGGTACCTGCGTTAAGCAGGTAGAAAGGATGATTGATATGGTTGAAGCTATCATCAAAAAAGATAATGGTGAAGTTATTGAAACTAAATCATTTGGTTCAATAAACGAAGCGTTTAAATATGCTGAGAAACGTTACATTCACTATTATATTGAAACTGAGGGTGGACCAATCTACCCGATAGACAACTTAGATTTACCTGAAGCCGAGGAGTCGAGACGAGCATCGAACTACAAGATAAGAGTACTCGACGAAGAGTTCTTTATGGTGCTTACTGACGAGGAGTATCGTGGTATCGCGATGCTAGCTGCGATGAGTCACGGTGCGATTGAGATCACGCTCGTCGAATAAGGAGGTGATGAAAGGTGATCGATGTAACTTACAAAGGTACAAAATGCGTACCGCTGCCTGGCTCTGAGTACTTTGTAACTTGCGAAGGTACATTACTAAAAGTAACTTCATTAGTTACATATCAGGGTAGACCAGGCTATCGTGTAACTAGAAAAGGTACACAGAAGTATTATTCTAAAGACCAGTTGCTTAAGTTATATGATAAGTACAGTAAAATGTAACTTGTTAAGACACAAATGTAACTTGTTAAGGTACTTAGTGTACGGTTCGTAGTGCGTTTTCGTGTGTGTTTGTGTGAGTGAGTGCTAGCATCCCACCCCTCGTGGGTACATTTTGCACCATTTTCCCGCAACTTCCAACGCTGTGGAACTAAACGAAAAACTTTTACCGAACCCCTCATTAAGCATTTTTTCACCTTAACACTTAGGTCTGAAAAACTTTTTTCTTTAACTTCCACTCCAGTGGAACTAAGAAGAAAACCCTTATAAATAAAGGGCTAATTCACTTCCACACCTGTGGAACTGCCACACGAGTGGAACCCCAACTTCCACAGCAGTGGCACCTTAAGCTTATACTTCCACAAGAGTGGCACCTTAAGGTTAAAAAACAGTGGAACCACGCTGGTTCCCAATAGAAAGGAGATAATATACATGACAAAACCAATACGCCAACCAATCCGTGAGATCTACTCAATCCACATCCATAAGAATGGCAATCAAAGGAAGCGTAAAGTTCTAGCCCGCACTGACCAAGGTATGGTCTCTGCCCGTAGAGCTTACTACTCCCTATACCACAAGGATTGGGATCTTAATGGCAAGGTTATCCATCTCGACCAAGATGATCTTAACTTCCATAAAGATAATCTTGTCCTACTCACAACTCGTGAAGCTAATAACCTAGTCCATTTTAATAACAACCTGATCGTCCAAAATAATCCAGAGCTGCAAAGCCAGATGATAACTAGCATCAAGGCAAGTATAGCTCTACAAGATTTAATGAAAGAAATAGGAGGTGAAGACAATGAGAACTAATCAAGACATTTTACAAGAAGTTATTGAAGCAACTATGAAATTACGTAAAGAATTTCGTGGTGGCAAAAGAACTTCTGATGAAACTAGAACAGAGGCTGTGTTATTAAATATAGTTAATAATACTGTTCGTACTAAGATTCAGGATTCTTTATTAGATGCTAAGTTAGCATATAAAGAACAAGTATTATGTTTAAAAGGAGAGGAATAATATGACACCAATGACACAATCAATTACACTATTACAAGTCTTCCCAAACAAAAGAAGGAAGACCCCATTAATTACAACTCCGTATACTGCCGAGGCGCAAGCCTTCTATCACATCAAGTATCCGAGAGGTGTATTAAAAACTGTCGAGCTGGACACTAAACGTAGCAATAGAAAGGAGGATCGTAATAATGAAAAATTACGATAACAAACAAGCCTTTATCCTAGGCGTCGCCGTTGGTATGTTTCTAATGGCGTTAGCTATGTGTGTAGGAGGTTGGATACAATGATAAAGACAACCAATAAAGGCTTCACATATCTCCCAGTTTCATATCTTCATTGTTTAAACTGGGGAGGATTTGCTGTATGTGATTTGTGTAACACCCCATTCGAAGAAGGATACCTAGTGTTCATCTTGAACTCTTGTCTGTGTCCGTCTTGTTTCTCAGACTGGGAATTTAGACAATCACATTACCCAGATGATGATGTCATACAGGACTTAGCTTTTCAAGAAGCTAATCAAACTCCTTGGTATGATCGTCATATAAAGAAAGGAGGAATCCCACATGATTCCAGAATGGTTACGCCAACCGAAGGCGAGAGTCTATACGACTCACAAGGATAAGATCCCCACAGTGAAGATCAATAACCTAAACAACTTCATATCTTATGATGAAGCTAAAGAACAAATCCAAAAGGATCCTACTTTAGGTTTAGGTATTGGTATGTGGGGATACTTATGTGGTATTGACATCGATCACTGCATCGAGGATAACCACATCCTACCAGAAGCTCAAGCCATCATTGATTTATTCCCTGAAGCTTACATCGAGAAGTCTTTCTCTGGTACTGGATTGCATTTTTTATTTCTATCTCAAGAACAGTATCCTAATAGAAAAGACTCTTACTACATTAAGCTAGGGAAGAAACATATGAAGGAGCAAGGTCTCCCATTCCACGGGCTTGAGTTCTATCAAGGATTAGAGGATCACAGATATCTTACTCTAACAGAAGATGTCATTCAATCACCAACCCATAGAACTGATGTGTCTGGTGAAAAGATTCTGTCTTTCCTTGATACATACTTCAAACGTCCACCTGCACCTACCAACTCTATCACTGTTTCATCAACAGATGAAGAGGATATGGCTTGGTGGTGCTGGGCTAAGAAACGCAGACCTGAGCGTCTCTTCCAACTAGCAGCCAGTACTCCAACAGGCTCAGGAGGAACTGAATCAGAGGATGATCTATCCTTTATGATAGAGCTTGCGTTTTGGACTAATAAGAATCCACACCTAATGTGTCAAGCATTTGAGTCTTCATACTATTATAAACATAAAGACCAAAAACATATTAGGAAATGGACAACACATCCTTCTTATAAGAGAACTACTATTGAGAAGGCGTGTGCTACTGGATCAGTTGCTAAAGAGTATTTCAAAGATACTCATCAGTATGATCCTATAACTAAGACTATCATTAATATTGAAGAAAGGAGTGGTGATATGATAGCACCAAAGTACACAACCAGAATATCTCAACGTGGTGAAACAGTCCACATATTAGAGACTAAACGTTATAAGTTTGAGGTTTCTAATCCTAAACCTAAGAAAGATTCCAGTGAACAATATGTTCAATGGGTATCTGTCTACGAGAAAGGATCGGATAATCCGTCTATATTCCTTGATCGTAAGGACCCAGCATTTGAATTAGCCGCTGGTATTATTCTTGATAAAGGAGGTGAGTAAGATGTTCAAGAATCATCCGAACTACGATGACTATGTCATTGACTTCATCGAGGAGAATGATGAATCATTGTATGAATCATACTCTGAGATGTATCCAGAACGTGTAACAACAGATGAATGGATACTCGGTGAGCACACCGATGAAGTTCAAGACTATATCGAGACATACTTAGAAGATGAGTTAGATGAATTTATCTTTAAGAGAATCTTATCTAACAATGTGTTAGTGTTCCCACACTGTGCACAATTGTACAATACTCTTCTAAGAAATGAAACTTATATAGGTGAATCAAATGATCAACTCATTATGCATTCAACCTATATGGGTAAACAATACGAGGTCATCGCAAAGAGATATCACGATGCTTTCGTTGTTGTATCTATGTACAATAAGGAAGATCATGAAGAGTGTCTACTAAAGTAGACTTTTCTCTTTGTTTATGATATAATATAAAGGAGGTGATAGATATGACTGTCGATAAACAAGTAGCTGGTTTACTTAAGAGATACTTAGACTATGAATATGATTCATCCATAGAGATTGACGTTTTTAAACAATTAGTATCTAGGTTAAATCTCTTCCCACTTTCTCTCATCAAGATAACTAATATGCTAGAGAAAGATGGGTACGCTGTTGTGTATGAACCTGTACTTGTCTATAGTAAAGAACAACAGCACGCTCGATTAACTATGAGTCCAAAGAGTGGAGAACAAGTGATAACTAAATTAAGTTTTGATCCCACTCTTTATAAATCTGTGTTAGCAGGTTGCGAGTTGAAAGGGTTTCTTACTAGCGGTCACGTGGTTGCAATAACTCACGGGACATATACAGCTTATAGTAACTTCTTGTTCATAGCCAAGGACGAAGATGTACTTAAGTCTGTCAAAAATAAATATAAACAATTATAGAAAGAAGGATTTTAATTATGGCAAATAAAAATTTAAATAATACTGTGGAACTATCAAAGGAAGTTCCTATTTTTACAATTTTAAATACTGAGGAGAAAGGAAAGGATATCCTTATCCTTAATACTAATACTGGTTATCATTTAATCGGATTAGATTCAACAACTAAAGGTGAGATTAACATTTCATTTGATGATGAGATGGCTCACTCTAAGAAACAACTAATGTCTTTACTTAAAGAGATTAATAAAGTATATGATAAGGCTGAGATTTCTTATACTGAGAAATCAAATCCAGTATCATCTTACCCAGCAATCTCTAAGACAAATACTACTGACCTTTATAATAAAGGATTCAAAGTATTACCAGAAGAATGTGTAAAGAAAGCACTTGATGATCACGGTATAAACTATGACAACTTAGAATATATAGTTGTTAAGTTATCTAATGATCACGCTACATTAGAAGATGCTGAAGCAACTTATGCTGCTCGTATGTCTTCTCCACATCTTACTGAGTTTGAGGATGACCTTAAACTTCAGTTAGAATCTGGAGCTATACAAAACTTAGGTTTTGTTGGACCTGCTGGTACAGGTAAGACAGAGACAGTTAAGAAGTTAGCTTCTGCTATGGGTAAGAACTTACTTATAATGCAAGGTTCTGCTGGTGTAGAGGTAGGAGATTTAATCTCTGAGTTTATACCTGATGAATCTAAACCAGGACACTTCGTTCTTAAGAGAGGTATCTTAGCCAAAGCTGTAGAGAATGGAGACCACGCTCTACTAGATGAGTTAAACATGATGGATGCTAGAGTTATCGCAGGATGTAATAGTCTTACAGATAGAACTGGAATTATGACACTTGCTGATGGTTCTACTATCAAAAGACATCCTGAGTTTAGATTATATATAGCATTGAATGCTGCATATAAAGGAACATCAGAACTTAATGAAGCATTTAAATCTAGATTTACTTGGGAAACTTTCTTTGATATTACTAAAGAACAATACATGGATTGGTTATCAATCTATGAGTTCAAGAATACTAAATTCTTAGATGCATTGTATGATGCTTCAAGAAAAGTTAAAGATAGATTTATGAACTCTCACTTTGAAACTGAAATAACTTTCAGAAGTTCTGATAGTTTTATGAAGAACTTAATCACAGCTATAGATTCTGGTAGAAGTGTTACTGATACTTTAATTAATAGATACTTCAATAGGTGTTTCATTAATGCTGCCGCAACTGTTGATGCTATTCATGAATATGAATTAAAAGAATTAACAGATGAATCTAAAGTGTGGTGTAAAGATATCTACAATGCATTCAAAGAAGGAGAGAACACAACTACTATGGTTGGTACTCTTAAGTTAGAACAAGAACCATCTCTTGATGATCTTGGTGACTTTGATTCATTTGGAGATATCCCTTTAGATGAAGCTGGTATTCCAGTTGAGGAGGCAGAATAATGGTAGATAAAATTAAAGAAGCTATCCTACTTTGGATAGGAGAAAACTTTGGAGAGTCAGAAATGAATGATCCTTGTTATAATGTAGAGATGCTAGCTATAGCAATAGCTGAAGCATTAGAGGAGGAATAATATGTATATATGTAATGATTGTGAATTGGTTTTCAATGAACCAAAGAAGTACAGTGAAGACTGTACACCATACGGAGGACCAGCTGAACCTGGTTTCTCTCGTACCTATACAGGATGCCCATCTTGTGGTGGTGCATATGATGAAGCTATGGAGTGTGCTCGTTGCGATGAGTACATCTCTACTGAATCATCAGACCCATTCTGTTTAGGATGTGTTAATGATTTACTATCTGTGTATGCAGAAGTAATACAAAATAATTTTAGAGAAGATGAGTACGACACTATCTTAAATCATTTAGATGATGTCGAACCATTTAAGGAGGAGAAATAATATGAGAATAGTTAAGATAAAGAAATCAGAGGAGTTAACTCCTTATGCAAAAGAAGAAGTGAGAGATGCTGCAAGCAAGGAAGAACTACACGAAGTTCTTTTCTCACTAGATCATTTCTTAAATGCTATCGGACAAATTAGACATGAGGTTTTTATATCATTACAAAAGAAGATGGCAAATAATGAGCAATTAAGTTTAGACTTTGGTGCTTATACTTACGAGATTAAGAATGAAGTTAAACGTAAGTTTAATAATGACTTTGCTGATGTCGAAGCTGAAGCTAAGTTCTTAGAAGACCACGGCTTCCCTTCATTCGTTACTCGTACTGAAGAGACTGTTAATACTGTTAAGATTAACAGAGCACAAGTTAAGAAAGCATATGAAAAGAATATGTTTCCTGAAGTTATTGCTTCACATTATACAATAAATGAAGAAGCAAAACTTGATGTGCGTAAACCAAAAGAGATTGTTAAGAAAGAGGAGGAATAGTATGACGACTAAAGATAAGACTCAGTTAATTGAGAGTATCATTGATAATCTTAATACTAATTTCTTATCTAGCATGAAAGCAAAGATTAAGTTTGTAGTTAAGGGCAGGAATAATTATTGTCTTGCCCTAATCTTCAGACAAAAAGAATTAAAGTGTCAAAGCTTTCATGGTTATGATGATGTTCTATCTGCGTTGAACTTCTACACAGATATTATAGATAGAGCTATGCACGAAAGGAGGTTAAAGAAATGAAGTTCGAGGACTTAAGTCTTGGTACTCAAGTTGGAATTTCTCTTGAGAAGTTTTGTAACTATCACCATCTTCCACTTAGAGAATGTGGTGTTGGTACATTCCAAGACAAGACAGGACGAGATGCACACCGAGCTTGGTGTTTAACAACTGTGAATGATGTTATGTATTATATCTATATTCAAGTTGCTTATGCTCTTGATCCAACTGATTCTCATAAAAGAATTAGTAAAGTATCTTCCATCATTTTATTTGATTTTAGTTCAGGTACTACCCTAGCTAAAACACATCTTAATTCAGTGGTAGATATGAAAGATTTTTATAATCAAATAGAGCCAAAGGTATTATGTTAGGAGGTTTTTATGGCTAAATATTATGCATATGATAAGGTGGTAGACGCAGTCTTATCACCATCAAGACTCTATACTTTTAATAGAGTTGCTAATTCTAGAGCAGGAGATGTGTTAAGTGTCGTTGCTAAACCTGAAGATGCTTGTTATACTCACAATGATTATTGGGATGGTATGACAATATCTCTTGGTCGTAATTTTTATAAGGCAGCTTGGGATCAAGCTGATAAGATATCTGTTATGGACATCAGAGATAAGTATAAACATATTGGTTACACTTATATTGGTGTGTTCTATCATGAACTAGGTCATGTATTATATACAGATATGAATTTTCTATATGATTCTTTTAAATATATGGCACCAGCTTTTAGAGATTTCGCTAAGACTGTGTCTAATATATTAGAAGATGTAACTATCGAAGGTAGTATTAAGAAGTTGTATCCTTATACTGCACAGTATTTGGATGTACTTAATTCAATACATACCAGAGATAAAGTACTAGAGATAGTAACAGATAACATAACTAATGATCCAACTAATCCTGGAACATTACTATCATTTTTATTATTACTATCTCGTGGTGTAGATATATCTTCATTACCAAAGTATTCTTTATACGAAGATAACTCTGAGTTCATAAAGTGGGGAGCAGTTAAGTGTATCAACACTGTGAATGCTAGGCTTCGTCATAGAAGACAGATAGCATATGCTCAACAACTTTGTAAGATACTTGATATGAAGATACCAGACTCTTCAGCAATAGAAAATCCTGGTGATTTCTCTAATGAGTCTGGACCTAGTAATGGTGTTAACTCTAGTTCATCTAAAGTTTTAGAACCATATAATAAAATGTCTCACGAAGGTAGTGAGTATACTCCAGCTCAACATAAGAAAGATTCTGAAGAGAATATTGTTAACCAAGAACTTAAGGAACAGAAAGCTGAGAGACAAGATCCAACTAAGATGACTGAAGATGATAGAGAATCTTGTAGTAATACAGACCTAACAGAAGAAGCCATCACTATGATAGCTAATGATGAACCAGTTACTCGTTACTCTCATAGAGCAGAAAGATTAGATAATTTCTGCGGTACTTCTAAGTACTTAAAAGAGTATGAGTACTATGTTCATAAACATATCAAAGAGATTGGAGCTGTGGTTTCTCAGATTAGAAAGATGAAAGCACAGAACAATTCTGGTTGGGCTCATTATAAAACTTCAGGAAAGTTTGATTCTTCTACTTGTTATAAGAAAGGTAATTATAAATTCTTTAAACAACGTAAAGCACCATCTCCAGAGTCTGATCTAGTAGTAGAAATACTAGTAGATAACTCTGGTAGTATGAGTGGTAGAAAATCTAAACTTGCAGGTGAAGCTTTAATAATATTCTGCGAAGCTTTAAATAGATTACACATTCCATTTGCAGTTGATGCATTCACTGAAGGTAGAAGTTGTGTAACTATTAAGCTTAAAGAATTCAAAGATGATTACAACAGAGTTAAAACTAACATGACTTTACTAACTGAACAATTCAGTTGTGATAAGTTAAACACTTTCTGTGGTAACATCGATGAAGTTAACCTAAGATATGTTAGAGATATCCTTAACAAACAACATCAAAAAGATAAGATGTGTATTGTTATTAGTGATGGTGCTACTTGTGGTAGCTGGCAAGAGCTTCGTAAGGTTGCACAAAACATGGAAGCTTCAGGTATCTTGATGTTAGGTATTGGCATCTATGATAAGAATGTAGAAAGGATATATGATAATCATATTGTTCTTAAAGATTCAAAAGATCTAGAACAATTAGCAGGTTTCTTAAATAGATACTTGGTTAGACATATATTCAAATAGAAAGGAGAAATATATGAATGAGATATACAGACCTGGCACTTTAGTTTGTGCTAGATATAAAACATTTGATGGGAAACTCCAACCTGGAGTCTTCCTTATCTTATATGATGAAGCTCTTGATGCTCATCATCAATTCAAAGAAAATGTTACAGCATTAAAGTGTACTACTAGTGACTCTATTATTGGTAACTATACTGTCACACTTAATGATGGTAATAATTCTTTTGTTGAACGAGATACTATTGTAGCTTGTTCTAAAGTACACACTCTAGACAAGAAACAGATATTTAAAACTCTTGGTACTATACATTCTTCTACTTATAGAAGTGTGTACAAAGTTTATAAAAGATTTACTAGCGAAATTGAAAGAGAGATGGAGGATTATTTATAATGGAAAGAGATTTAATAACTAAGATTAAAACATTAATTGATAATGAACCTGAGTTAGAAGATGCTAACTGGTTTGTTAATTTACTAGGAGAATATGTTTGTGTATTCACATGTGATGGTACAAAATATATTGTAACCATTGAAGAATTGAAAGGAGAAGATGAATAATGGGACAAAGATTAAACCTAGAGATTACTAAAAAGAATAGAGTGGTGGCTAATGCATACTATCACTGGTCTGCATATACTGGAAGTGCTTATGAACTTACAGCTAGAGCTTACAACTTTATTAAATATAATAAGGATTCAATTAAAGACTCTAAATTACTAGCAATTAGAGCTCTTGAAGCAACAGGTGCTGGTGTACCTGACTGGCAAGAAGGGGAGAGTGAATTAAAAAGACTTAGAAATATTCGTAAGTATTCTACTACTGAGTTCGCACCATTCCAAGATAGGAATTATGGTATCATTTCTTGCTTCACTGATTCCATTAAGGAAACAGAGGACTGGGCTGAAGGTACAGTTACAATAGATTTAGATACTGAATCTATTTGTTTCACTGTCTTCTCCTTCTACGATTCTGTTGAAGATATCAAGGATTGGTATGAAGACTTCAAAGAAGAGGATGCTGTTGTCTTTAATTATGATTTCAGTCAACTCTCTCTTGGAGAACTTACCGACATCATAGATACTGTATGTTCTGGTAAGTTTGCAAATGTAGACGGAGCATATCTGTCTGAGATAGGTTAGGAGGTGATAGTATGTTGAATCAATGTGTAATTGTAGGACGTTTAGTTCATATAGGTAAAGATCATATCGTTCTTAAAACAGCTAGATCTTATAAAGAAGCTAATGGTGAATACCTTTTTGATTCTTTTAACATTTATTTATCTGAAAACATTTTAGATAATGCAGCACAGTATTGTAAGAAAGGTGATGTCATTGGTATTAAAGGAAGAGTTGAATCTCCTGAGTATGAACAGGATGGTAAAGTTTATAGACAGTTAAAACTTATAGGTGAGAAAGTTACTTTCTTATCTTCTACTGTTGATGGTACAGGTCCTGTCTTTTCTAAAACTCAAGACATAGAAGACGAGGAGGTTGACTCAGATGAAGAGCAATAAGGTTACTAATAATTGTTGTGGTAAGAAGTGTTCACAGTGTGGGGAATGCTGTGGACCTTTCCTTCCACTAACCTTCAAAGAAATTAAAAGAATAAAGAAAGCAATTAAAGATTATAATTTAACCTTCGATATCAAAGATTATATTACTGAAGAAGGTATTATAATGCAATGCCCTTTCTTAGATTTAAATTCTAAATTGTGTAAGCTTCACGCTATTGATCCTGTTCTCAAACCAGATGTTTGTAAGAAGTTTTTATGTTGTAATAGCGAAGAAGTTATTCACAATAACAAAGTATATTATGATTCTCGTGCAGATATTAATGGAGATTCTGGTAAGTTTATGCCTATGGATTTAATTTTTTATAACATACCTTTCTTCTTAATAATGTACGCTGTTAATGTTTTACATTATGACAGTGATGAATCATTAATAGAGTTCTTAAATAACACAGGCAACAAAGATGTTGCTGAAGGTATTATAAATGGTAATATAAAATTAGAATGGAGTGATAAATAATGATACCTAAAATAGATTTAAGCCAATGGAAGGAACCTACTGTTCCTAAGAAAGAAGTAGAAGAAATGACTCAAGCATTATCAGATGCGTTTGCTATGATTCTACAACAAAAAGAAAAAGAATATAAGTTTGCTAAAGCTATTTCTTATTTAAGTTTAATAGTTGCAACGTTATTAATAGCTAAGGAGGTGTTCTTCTAATGACTGGAAGACAAAAGTTTTTAATGCAATTAGCTTATAAGTATTGTCCTCATTATACTATAATGAATGACAAGGATAGAGAGGTATTCTCTCTACGTATCTGGATATCTGATACATATCTATTATCTATAACAGATACTCCTAGCCTTGCTGGTACTAATAAGTTTCAAGTAAGATATTGTGAACAATCTAAAAATTATTATGGTCCTTCACCTAGATGTGGAGAGTTAGACAGATTATTCGGTAAGAAATATAGAAAAGCTCCTGCGAAATATGCTGTTGTTGATGCCGATCAAATACTTTCAGTAGTTAGTAACTTAACTTTTACTAACAAAACTAAAAGGAATCCTCTTCAAGAAAGTGCTACTTGGACATTTGTTCCAAGAGATGTGTGGTATTAATGCATATAACTAAAGGGCAGTTAATACAAATACTGAATGGTATTGAACCAGATCCACAGTTATTCTCAAAGATAATTGTTGACTTGTTTAAGAAATTGCCAGAAGCTTATGCTTGGCAGCTTTCTCAACAATTATATATGGAATACTTTTGGGATGGTGATGTAATCACACTTACTAATAACATCACTGGTGTTGTTAGGAAGTTCGGCAACACACAGGATATTCATATCTATTTAAAATCTTTAGGTTATGATTGTACTCTCGATGGTATTCGTAGAGCAATCAAAGATCGCAGGGCTAACTATTGTAACCATACATTTGATACAAAAGAAAAAGAGATTACTTATTTTGAGTAGTCTCTTTTTGCATTATTGTATTTGTTCTTAAATATGCACAAGCAATTGAACTAGCATTCTTTAATGCTTCATCAATTGATAGGTAACTATCTAATATACCTTGTTTCTTAAGGTCAACTAGTTTACCTTGAGTAACATCCATACCGATATTATGCTCGGCATCAGATCGCCAATCGATACTTACGCCAGCATTGGTACAAATAGTTTCTGATGGCTTAGCTAACACAGGTGTTATCCAACACATTGTGCTTAGGTTCTTACTAACATTTAGTAAAGCCTTACCTCCACCCAACACAATTCCAAACTTGAATGCTTTTCTTACAGCCCCGATGGCATCATCAAGTTTCAACGCTAGGATCTTATACTCAGTAACAGTTGGTACACCAACTTTGATCTTAACGATCCCATTAGTAAGTGACCCAAGTCTACGCTCATACATAACACGATCTACTTGGTTAAGTTTGTATCTGTTCTTAGCTAATTTATCTTGGTAAACTTTTATTCTGCTATCCACAGCTTCATTGTGTTCGAAACTAAAGATAGTCTTATCTATCTCTACACTCACGTGCGATACTTTACCACAGTGTTTGAATTCATATTCACCAACACCTTGGCTGGCATCTTGAACAGTACCCGAACACACTGCAGCACAGTCCATGTATACATCATCCATCTTAGATTCATTCACAAATACAAATTGGAATTTAAATTTGTTACTGATTAGTGTATCAATTAACATACGTAAAGTATTCGGATTAAAGTTTGGATTCAATACAAACAAGAATGGTTTACTAATTTCTTCAGCAGGAATACTTTGAAAGAATTTATTTATCCCAACTTGGGTCATGATTCCTTCCTTCATCAATACAACATAACAATTATCAGCTTCCCACTTCTCACCATCTGGACATAGATTACGCATTGCATCTGTCATGTAACCTGACTCCATTGTGTAACCTGAAGTATGTTCTATCTTCATACCCATGTTATCACGATCATGTTCAATTAGGACATTCATGTCCTTACCACATTCTCTGTATGCACGAGTCACTATGTCCCCGATCTCTGGGATCTTAGTTGAGATGTTTGCAATGTGACGAACATATCTGCTGTTCATTTTCATGCGTTCTTTCTTCAACATCCCTCTCACAACTCTGGTATCCTCAGCTATGTGATCAGCTACAACTTGAGGATGTTCACCTCGATCTATCTTCTCGCATCCTAGTTTGTATAACTCATTAGTTAGAAGTACAGTCAGTGTAGTTCCATCCAACGCTTCCTTCTCAGTGTTACTTGCTGCTTCGATCATGTCCATGGCGATCATCTTCTTGAATCCATCCATCTTCGCAGCTTCTTTAGCTACGGTAACACCATCATCTGTTAGTGTTGACTTACCGAAATCATTATCGATTGCTACATATAGACCCTTCGCACCCATGGTAGGTGTTACAAGATCAGCTACTTCTTGGAATGTTTCTCTTACCAGGTCACGGCATTCCTTACCTGTCTTGTAACTAAGCATGAGTCTTCCTACTTTCTATAGCACGTTTAACATCTTGAATACATTTATAAATCTCTTCGTATGTTTCAGCACATGCATCAACAATCTTTTCATCTTTGTAATAATCATCTTTATCTTTGCAATGGAATATAGCATGAGCTATTTCATGTGCAATGTTTCTTAACATGATCTCTTCTGTATATAGATCACCTTTCATGACATGTATTGCACGGGCTGCTGGTTCAATGAATCCATCTGACCCGTAGGGATTTTCCATATCAACTTTATATCTTTCTGGAAATGCCATATATTTTTTCTTTAGTTCCTCTTCATACGCATTCATTGCTACGATGTCATCCCATACATAAATATTAAATACTGTAGATTGTACTACAATCTTAGTTAGATATTTTCCTTGCATTGATCTCTGCCTCCATTTCTTTGAAATGTCTTTCTATTTTTCTATTCTTTTCAGTGTTAACAATTATATTATCAATATTATATTTACCTTGAATCTGTTCAATTAGATTCTTAACATCAGCTACCTCTGTGATAATACTAAACACATCTCCAGATAATCCAGCACTAATTTGTGTTTCATATCTAGTGATCGCTTCATTAAGTTCATGAACTTCTTCAACTAACTTTCGTTGTTGGCATTCGATTCCGTGGTATTCCATTGCGAATCGTTGTTTATCTTTAAGCCCTCTGCATTCTCTAAGCAGCATACTACTTCCTCCTTTTTAGGTCTACCTCTCATTGGTTTTAAGAAGGCATCAAGTTCTTCTTGTGTGTAGACTCTATTGTTATAGGTACTATTTAATCTCTTTGTTGTCTTTCCTATCTCAGATGAGAACATAAAACGAGAGTTATCTTTTAATAATTTTTCTCTATGTGTTTCGTATGTGCGAAGAACTTCATACTGGTTCTTAAGATCACGTCTTACTTGACGCAGTCTCTTAAGTTCAGCAATAAGTTTCTTACAACAACTGTCAGGTATATCATTTAATTCAATAAGATGCAGGATGTCACTTATTCTATACTCAACTTCCTGCATCGCACATGAATGATTATCTTTTATTTGTTGAATATCATCTAGATACTCAACGATACTATTTATTTTGTCGATGACTTCTTGCATTCCATATCCTTTAGATAGTTTGTGAGTATTTCTTTTACAGCTTTAGTATATATTTCACCTTTATCTGTATACTCATAAGCTTCTTTAAACATACCTAATAAAAACATAGAGAATTCTTCATAGTCACATTTTCTTAATTTAGTTAATATCTTTTGTCCGCCTCTATACTTGATACTAAGTTTAGCACCTCTAGTATAAAACCCTCTCATAATATTACCTAATACATAATTTTTACTATCGTCTGTTCGTTTGATTTCTATCATATGTGATCTCCTTTCTTAAAACTTTTGGTTGAAGGTTAGGGTCATCCTTAAGTTTCTCATTACGTGAATGGATCTCCCTAACCACTTGGTTGTGTCGCATCTCGAGCTTATTAATTTCAATCATAATATTATTCAGCTCACATGCCAACTCAAACATATCCATTTCAGATATGTCTTTCATATTATTTCTCCTTATGTAAAGAAAGTATCTTGCAATTCTTATCCAATACTTCCTCTGATTCAAAACTTTTGGAAATGTATAACATCAATTTAAGACGAAGCAAATCATTTATTGCTAGTTGATCTAGTCTTTCTATTAGTTGATCTGCTGCGTACTGTATGTCCGTCTTTTGTTTCATCTTTACCCTTTAAAATTTTTAGAAGGTCTAAGCTACCTGATGTTAGAACCCTAACTGTATCTAATAATTCTGCTATAACAAATGTAATTCTTAATTGATGTCTATCGATTCGGTTTAGTCTTGCCCAATTTTTAACACTAACTAATAAAGCTAATGAAGATATTAGTAGTGCAATGCAACTAATTGTGTCGCTCATAATGTCTCTCTCCTTTGTACTCTAAGTTTAAAATATTATTGTTACTAAAGTCTGATGTGATTGCTATTATGTGTCTCATGCCATGAAATCTAAACTCAGCCATAGCTGAATAGATATTAATTCCTTGAATCCAACCATCAGTCAAAACTCTAGTAACTTTGAATCCTCCAAAGTGTTTCTTTAAATCTTTGATGGTTCCTTCAAATCGGTAGTATCCACTACCTATAAGTTTTTCAATCATCTAATGCAAGAATGTCTGCATTGTTTACAATGTAGAATTCCCCTTCAGATGTTGTAATGATACTAGCAGCATACATAGGAAAGTATGCAGTGCCTTTGATTTCAGGGTCAGTTGATTGAACAACTGTACCAGTAACAATATCTTTTCTGTTTTGTGTTTCGTTATTAACACTTAAACCATTACCTAAAGTAGTTGATTGTTTCTCTAATTTAATTAGAGTGTTATTATTTAGTACTCTCATTATCTCATCTCCTTTAGTAATTCTTTACACAAGTCTACGATTTCGTTCTTGTTCATTCGTTTGCTTTCGTTTTTAATTCTGTCTAATACAGTTTTTGCTTTAGAGATTTTCTTATCTCTATAAACTAAAGCGTGCTCACATTGATCGATATCTTTTTCTAAATCTTCAAGATAATCTTTTCTAACTATAGTTAATCCAAACATGTCATCTACCTCCTTAATTATATTATAGCATAGTCTACTATAATAGACAATAGAAAAAGGACCGAAGTCCTTATTTCTTTAATATTGTGTATGTTGAAGTGTTCTTACTAACCTTTTGATATTGGTTATGAACTCCATCCCATACATAATAGTTTCCATCAGGTGCTGTCCATAATGTTTGAGTACCTGATTTGTTATTAACTTTGTCTTCAACATGGATTGAATAACCACTTTTAGAAACTTCACCAACACCTGTAATACCTTTAGGTTGGTATCCATTACTAAAGAATCCATAAGAAGAATCAATTTCTTTTTCAACTTCAAAGTAACCATTGTCGTTAGGTTTAAGTACAACCTTTTTACCATTAACAGTACCATAATAATTACCATTAGATTGTTTAGAAACTTCTCCTGCAGAAACATAATTACCATTAACCATAACGAAGTTACCCATACCTGTAGATTGATCTCCACCATATGTTTTCCAAGCTTCCATATTATTAATAGCAGCTGTTTGATCTTTAGTAGCTTGTAATTGATCTTCAGCTAAATCATAATTCTTTTGTGCCCAAGAGTTAGCATCATTTGCTGCATCTTCTGCGATATCATTAGCTTGTTGTTGTAATCTTTCGTTCTCTTTATTAGCTCTAACAGTTTCTTGATATTCAAGATTACTTAAAGTTTCTACTCCGATGTAATTACCTTTCTCATCTTTAGAGAATCCTAATTTATCAAAGTAAGAATTGCCTGCAGATAATACTCCTTCAGCTCTAGATCTTTCTGCATCTGTAATATTTTTCTTATTTAATATTTCACGGGCAGCTTTTTGTTGTTTCATAATTTCACTCGCTTCAGGTGAAATATAATATCCAGTAAGTTCAGCTTCACTTATAGCTTTATTTAATTCATCTTGATATAAATCTAAAGCAAGAGCTTCCATGTTTGCTTCAGCATACATGCGAGCTACAGATAATTGTGAGTCAAGACCGTATTCTTGAAGTTCAAACTTACTATACATGTTAGCTGCAGTACTGGCTTTAAGGAATGCAGTCTTTGCATCTTGGCTAGTGACTTGCCCACCTTGCCATCCCATCTTATCAGCAGTTTGATTAGATGTGTATGCTGCACTGAAGTAACTATCCATTGCCATGGCACCAGCTTCTTTTATTTCTTGCATTGATTTTGCATAGTCACTCAATACTTGAGTAGCTTCTTGATCATAAGTGTATTGTGATCTATCTGCAGCAATCTTATTCCAACTATAGTCACTATCAGTAGTTGCTTTAAAATCATCTTCCATCACATACTGTGATCCCCAATCTTTTTTATCAGTAATATTACCTTTAGTAGTTGATTGAGTTGTGACTGTAGGTTCTTTACTTTGATCTACCTTACTTTGATAATCATAACTTCCTACATTCATAGCTATATCATTAGCATGATTCTTTTCTCCAACTACTGGCATATTAGTTTTATATATCTGTGGATTAGGATCAGTATTCTGAGGTGGTTGAATAGAATTTAAAAATGCATTATCATCAACTGCTTCTGGTGCTTGTAATGGAGCAGCTTTACTATCAGCATTTAATACTTGTGTATCTTCCATATTATATACCTCCTATGCTTCTACAATAATACCAAGTTGTTTAAGTAGTTCTTCATCATACTCTGCAACTTGTTTCTTTACTTCACCTTCTGAAAAGGCTGTTACATATTTATTATAATCTTCTAATACTTTTTCTTCCTCTGTTTTTACAGAAGTTTTTGTTAAAGTAGTATTGGTTTTATCTTTATTATCTGTTGTTATAGTTCTAGCTTCAGTGTCACCAGTTTGAATATTTGTATTAATAGTATCTACATTAGCTATATCTGTATCAGTGTCTGTTCCTAAATTTTGATTCTTAATTTCAAGACCTTTTGTTTTCTTAGTAGGTGGATACAAATAACCTCCACCATAATTTTTAGCCTCTTCATCAGTTAAAATTTTCTTAACTGTAAAAGATCTTTTAAAATTATTAGCACTATAAACATCACCCTCAACAGTATAATACTCTGCAGTACCATCACTGTGTGGTAATACCATTAGAGTTTCATTCTTTTCTGGATCATAACTCATAATCCAAGAAGCTTTACCAACACGTTCTCTATCAGAATCTCCATTTAAGTCTGTACTAATATCAATTCTTGTTCCTGGTTCAAGAGTATCTTTAACTGTTAAGTCTTTTACTATTTTATTTTCAGGTATTTCTTCAACAGTAAATTTTGTACCACTATAGTTAGGCTTAACTTTGTAATATTTTTTACCATCACCAGTATCTTTTGAAAATATCATATAAGAATTTTCACCTTCAGTAGACATACAATCTGGTTCGTAAGTCATATTACTCCATCTCTTACCATTAGCATCCTCAATACCTTCAACTGTTTCCATCTTGGCAACATCTTCATAGTATTCTGAAGATAGTTGATAGTTAACTCCTGTCATACCATTATTATCCCAAGCTTTATACGCATATTTATTTGTGTTTGTAAAACTATTTCTATTATTGTAAGTTTCTCCAACACCTATAGCATATTCTTTTCCTTCAATAGTGATAGTATTTATACCAGAAGTATTAAAATCTTTACCATACATATTATTAAAATACTCATTGATACTATCACCAGTAGAAAATTCTGCATTTTTATCTGTGATTGGTCTCCATACACCATCTTCAAAATAACCTACAACAATTTCGTTATCTATAATAGTATAATAAATTTCTTTATTACTTCCTGTTTTTCTACCAGTACTTTTCAGTCCTGCTGAATCAGATGTAATAATACTGTCTGCATAAACATCTTCTTTAAAGTTATTATAGAAAACATTATTTTGATAAGATAAATAAGCACCATAATAGTCATCTCCAAGTACTGCTTTAGTATGATCTGATCCCCATAATTGAAATGCTTTACCAATATTATTCATTGCCCAATCTTTTTGATCTGAATAGAATCCAAAGCGTTGTGCATCTTCACCAGTGTGACCAATAACATTGTCTCTATTTAAATCGTAACCCATGTCACGTTCCATCTCTGCTAGTTGGAATTTAAATGTTGCTTTTTGAATATCATAATTAGCTTGGTTAGCAGCATTGCTTGCAGCATTTGCTTTTTCTTGAATTCTATTTGCTTGTTCTTGAAGACGTTCGTTCTCTTTATTGTGACGAATTGTTTCTTGTAAATATAAATGATTTAAACATTCAATACCACGTTCAGTTATATTGTTGGCTGCAAACCAACCAGATACAGATCTTCGTACAGATACTGCACGATCTTTATCTAAGGTTGAAGCATTGGAATCTTTTAAAGTTTCATCTGCTAATACCCATTGAGATAACATGTAACCTGCTTCAGCTGGCATATACCAACCAGTAAGCTGACCCTCAGCTATAGCTTTTTCTTCAGCCGCTCTGTAGAATCCATAAGCAGTTTCATGTTTCTTTTCCTTTGCATACGCTCTAGCTGTAGCTAAGTTAGTATCAAAGAAATATTTTTTAAGATCCATTTCACTATAAAGATCTTCATTAAGGGTTGCTTCAAGAAAACTCATTTGAGTATTAACATCGTTAATCTTACCTGCTACCCATAAAGTTCCTGCTTGAGTTGCATCATAATTGTAAGCATCACTCCTGATCCAATTACTTATTGAATTGCCTTTTCTTTGATAGGTATCATGTTGCATCTCATTAATAGCTTCATAAGCTAACTCCCTCTCTGTCTTGGGAGCAGGAGGAGTTGGTTGTTCAGTAACAACTGCAGAAGATTGACTTGGGTCTACAGTAGGTTCTTGTACTTGTGCATAACCTGCAGTATTTTCTGGTGAAGTATTAGCTGTTACTACTACATCCGATTCGGGAGTAGCTGTTGTCATTACTTCATCTTCCATATATTATCCCTCCTATTTTCTCTTCTTACCTTTCTTGCATGCCATGGTAATCACCTACATTCCTAGTGGAATCTCTGGTGCTGATCCCATTGCCATTCCAGCATCACTAGCTGGAGGTTCAACTGGTGGAACATCTGGTCTAGGATTAACTCCTGCTTCTTCTAATGATGCTTCACCTGATTGTGGTTGCATTACAGGTCTTGGTCCTGCTTGTCCTGTTCCTGGTCTAGTTAATCTACGAATAGTCTCTTGTTCACGTGGATCTAATTTAGAAAGTTCTCCTTCCCAATCTGGTTTTGGTATAGGTTCTTGATCAAATTCTCCCGTAGCTAAATTAAATCCTTCATCAATAGCATCTCTAACTGTCATCCATCCACGATCTTTAGTATTAACTTGAACACTTGAAGGGTCTTTTAAAGCTTTTTCAAGTAATTGCTTTTGATATTTTTCTGATGTTTTGTTTTCACCTTTTTCTAATATCTTTAACAAATCTCTTGAATCTTTATTCTTCATTCTTTCTCTAGCTTCTCTTTCATCATCTGATTCATCTGTAGTATTTGTTAATGTTACAGTTGTATCAGCGTTGCTTGATGATGGTGAGAAAAACATTTGATCATAAAGTTCATTTTCATCTTCTTTGTTTTTTGGTTTGTCTTTAGGTTTTTCTGGTCCACCCATAGCTGGACTTTCTGCAGGATTTCCAACATTTTGTCCACCCATAACCGGACTGTTTAAATCTTCCATACCTAAAACTTGTGACGCTTCGTTTTGCATAATAAGTATTCCTCCTTTAAAATATTATTATCTCTATCTATGATTCCATGACTTCTAGCAACGTTTGCCATGATCACGTCTGAGACTTTCGTGGGATCATAGTCCCCTCTGGATATCTTTCTAGTGATATAAACTAGTTTTCTATCCAGCACGCTAGCAGGTGAGTCATGCCTAATCCTTTGTTTCTTTTTTGGTCTCTTTACTTTCAAAGTTAGTGGATCTCTCATTATAATCACCTACTACAATTATACCATAGTAGAGATTTTTACTCAATAATGGTATAATATAGTAGAGGAGGTAGATTATGCAAACAAATTACGAGACC
>JAEIGA010004159.1_pt1 | contig 22402 bp, 16 predicted proteins | sample 9270691 | NCBI WGS metagenome assembly JAEIGA01 (sample SAMN17057246, study PRJNA624740) | gut metagenome | biome: biome; isolation source: fecal sample | host: Bos grunniens | place: China: Xizang | collected 2019 | reverse complement strand
TTCGAATTGACAAACATAATGTCTGAATATTTGTCCCATTTACGGAAATTCTCATAAAGAAGCTTGAACTTGATAGCCAGCGCATAATCCTTATATTCCTTGATAGTGTCAAACTTTTCAGTTACAATCTCTACTATTGTGACACCATCATAACTACCGAACTCACTTCGTTTATCCGTCACCAAGAAAAAGTCAAAATCAAACAAAAGATACTTCCTAAGATTAGTCAACAATCCCTCGAACAACGCGCGATTGGCATAACCACCAATAAGGTAAGTGTAAACCAATATTTTCTTATCATCAAAATGCTTCTCACTTGACAATATGTTAATGTCATATGGAGACAAAAGATAATCGTTTTTGATACAAATGTCTATGAACGCATCTGTCTTTCTCTTGTTTATGTTGTTGAACTTGAAATATCCCTCCACAATCTTTTCACCACGACAAGTGAATGGCGCAATCACGCCATTACGCATCATAATCTTCTCTCTGATGTAAGTCTCCAAATTCTTTGTCCTGTAATGCTTGATATACGCATCATTACGGTCAAAACATCTGTATTTCTCATTTTCAACGATAACATAATGAGGGTCTGTTGAAAACATGTTGAAATCCTTTACGGTAAACATTGGCTTAGTCAAACAACACTCAACCTCATTGTTCTTCTCAAGTATCGCAGGTATAGGCTCGGTATACGTCTTCAACACATTGTCAGTGTCATCACACTCATTTGAATAAACATACCCGTTATCAGTATAAATCCTCCACTTCAAACCGACATGGTTGTATTCACCTTTGCTGAAACCTTTCTTTATGCTATCAAAAGACTTACCTTCAAATGTGATAAATTCATCGACGTCAATTACAGCTACTAAATCAAAGTCAAGCTCACAAATGTATTTCATGGCATAGTTATACGCCTTGCATTGGTCTACATTGAAAACAGTAAATTCAACACCATTGTAAGGTATAACTGTCACATTATCATATTTCAACGACAGTTCCTTACCAAAAGGATTGTTGTCCAAGACAAATATATGGTCAAACCCAATAGACAAATGGTATGTTATCCATTCATTGATATACCTTTCCTCATACTTGGCTATGCAAAGAACGCAAGAAGTCAAACACTCCTTTGTTAAACCAACATTGTCGTGCTTGACATCATAATCATCCGTCATTCTAACAGACGGCTTGTTCTTGAAAGTGTTAGAAACGGATTGCGTGGCATACTTAATCTTGTCCTTGCCTGAATAGTTAGATGACAACACACCGCTTACGCTTTGTTTCTGTATGCTAAGTATCTTGTTCCTTCTGTTGTTCCTCATATTTCAGTCCGATTTCAACATTTCGACCTTTAAGCTTGTCGAACACATCAACAATATCCTCTCCGAACGCGAATACCAAACGATATGGCTCAGGATAAGAGTCATAGTCTGTCAAATCCTCCCAAGCGCAGGAAATTATACCGTCCGTCATATCCTGAAGACTAAGACACGAATTGTCCTGTGCGCAAAAAAGAGGTATGTCACATCGAATCTCATAAACCTCATGATAAGTACTCTCGTCAGGTGTAGTGTCTCCGCAGGCGCTAGGGCATTGCTCGTTCCAATCCTCTCCCCAAACAACCTCAGGTGTCTTGGAAAAGAAGAACTCGTAGTCAAAATGCTTGTCATACGTCTCTCCCGAACGCTTTACATAAACCAATTTAAGCTCTCTCATTCTTCTCGTTCTCTGTTTTAATGATTTGGTCAATGGTAAACGCCTTCCTCATGACAATGTCCCAAATTTTCTCGTATTGGGTATTGTTGAACATTTGGTAGTATATATGGCAGACCCTCTTCTGTCCAAGTCGGCAAATACGGTCCTGCATCTGAAAATTGTTTCCGGGGACATAGTCAATATCATTGAAAACAAGATGACATGAACTGATTAGTGTTATACCGACACCGGCTGCCAATATGTTACCTATAAATACTTTACAATCATCATTTTTCATGAACCTTTCAACAGCAGAATCCTTTTGTTTCGCATTCATTTTTCCGTTGTATATGACACAAGATTCGCCATAATAGTCCCTAAGCGTGTACAGCTCTTCATCAAAGCAACAGGCTATTACAACCTTCTCACCCTTCTCTACCAACTCATCCACTAATTTTATTGTCTTGGGAACCATTATGTTAGACAAATACTGCCTGTAAATGGCACCTTCCAACAATGTCTTGTTAAGTTCCTTGTCAGGGTCCTCCTTCTTTTTTTCCTCCTCGTATTCCTCCCAAAGCCTGTTGTATTCCGCATACTCTTCCGCTGAAAGCTCGTAACGAATTTCATGTATAACCTTTTGAAGAGACGAGTCAAGCTCCTCCTTGATTCGTCTAAGATACACGTTTGATATAACGCTTTCCAACTCACCAAGATTAGACGCCCCATTGGTAAGGTTTATTTTCTTCGAATACTTCATGACGTACTCTTTTAGTGCCTCACGCTCATCATATGTCAACTCATTCCAAGAAGATTTACGTTTAGTTGACAGAAAAGACTTTGTAAGACGCTCCCTCTCGCCTTTGGCCGGTATTTTTTGAAGGTTGCAATACCTTTCCATGTAATAGTTCCAATCACCAACAACAGGGTGGTTAATGAGCTTAAGGACACAATACAAATTCTCCGGGTTGTTTGTTATTGGTGTTCCTGATGACAGGTAAATCGAATGAGGGTTACCCTTCTTAATCAAGTCTGAAATAATCTTGTACCTGGTTGATGTGTGGTTTGACAGTCTGTGCGCTTCGTCTATGATTATCAAAGACTTCTTGTTGAGAATGTATTGGAGTATAGGGCTGTTCTTCTCTGCGTCACCGATGTTTTTCTTTGAACGGGTCTTTGGTAATTTATAAACGTCATCCAAAATATCATAGTTGATGATAACAAACCTGTTGTCAACCCACTTAGTCTTCTCGTTAGCCTCTGCAATTAGCTCATCACGCTTCTTGTTTGATTTTCCCGGTGCATATCCTAAAAATTTCTCCAACTCTCCCTTGTTCTTTGAAGTGAACGATTCTATTATGGTTATATCTCTCTCATTCACATACCATTTCAGCTCATCCCTCCAAGTGGTTTTTATTGACGCCGGACAAATTATTATGATTGAGTCAAAATTCCCCTCTATCGCAGCTACAGCCATTGAAGTTGTCTTTCCCAATCCCATAGAATCAGCCAATATGCATTTTTTTCTAGTCAGCAAAAACTGTACGGCATCCTTCTGATGCGGCCTTAACATTCTGTTACTGTCAATTGAAGTTGACAATCTGTCATACCTGTCAAAATCAACATGTCTCTGTGTGTAGTCTTCAAATGTCACATCAACAAGCAACGCCCTCTTCAGGATAAATTCCAATTTTGGAGGTATACTCTGTCTGTATTGGACAAAACAATGATAGTAGTCATCGGTCTCACCAATCACTGTGTAAATTTTAATCTTCGTTGGTATGAATTCACACCCCCAGTCACTCTTCTTCTTAACCGCGTACCAATCAATTAGCGATGTTATCTTGTTTATTTCTCTTGGAATATAAGAAAAACTATGCTCTATGTATGATACATGAAAATCCGTCAGCACACTGGGGTTGTTTGATGCTGACACTTCGTTTTTCAACATTTGAAGATACGGGTTAGACCCGGTGTATGTCTTCAGTTTGAATAAAGCGTTACTACGTTGCTGTATGTTCATATAGGACAAAGTTTCCGCAAAGGTACTAAATTTTCACCAACCAACCAAAAAAATAATAAAAAAACATTGAGAATCAAGTTGGCCATATGCCTCATTGTCATGAAAAACAGTTACGCGCCATAGCATGGTAGGACTTTTTTTCTTTTTTATTAAATTTTTAAAAACAGAATATGTAATAGAATATATATATTCTATTACATATACAATTTTTCTGTTCATTTTAAGAATTTTTTTGTTCGTTTTATAACATAAACGACTTAAACTTTCTTTTGTAAGAATATATATTATATATTCTTTTTTTCTTTAGTTCTTAAGTACTTTAGTACTAAAGTTCCTAGATATATATAACCATAGGTTCTCTGGACCTGTGCGCGTACACATGGCGTGCGTATACGTATGTGCGCGTGCGCGTGAAGGGAATGTTTTTTTGGTATCTTATGACTATTTAAGTGTAGCCAAGACTTGTGTTTTGCATAGTCTTAGGCATGTTCTTAAAAAATGACCAATGGCTAACTTTAACACTAAAAACATCAAGCGGAAGAATCCGATTAACCGTAACAAGCTGTTCTTTTCTGAGGATGAGTACAATTTTCAGATAAGTGTCGGTATGGAATATATCAACGAGATAGTGAATCAGACTGTAGTGTTATACCAAGTTGACATGGTTAAGACCGGTAAGGACGCCGTTTATTACGAGCCTGATTTTTCAGACATCATATTCAAGACGCCTGTCGAGCTTAATGTGTTGTACAAGGTTGACAACTCAGAGCTTAAGAACTACAGTTCGTCAAACGCTAAGGGTTATTACGTCAACGTAGGAAAGTTGGTGTTCACCATTTATGAGCGCGAGTTGGAGGAGAATGAATGTGACATCAGGAGAGGTGACTATGTGGGTTTGCAGGTCACTCCCGAGCATATGGAGTTTTTCGTTGTAGTGAACGACGGAAAGGTAAATTACGACAACGCCCATACGCTTTTCGGTACAAAGCCGTATTACAGGACTGTGGAATGTGTTATAGTCACTGACAAGACTGAGACCGTAAACATGTAATCTGATGGGAAAGAACAAGCATTATCTTGACATATACGACAAGAAGGTTGGTGTTGAGCGAAGATATGAATTTATCAACGAAGTGCTCAGCAAGCAGGAATATGTTCCTGTCGGTGTAAGGCTTTTTGACATTGACAAGGCTTTCAAGGAATGGGTTGAGGAATCCATACAGATTAACAGCCCTGAAGGTGTCACTATGCCAACGATTTCCCTTTACAGTTCAAGAAGGTTTTCTGAGTATTCTCAGACTTGGGAATATGTGGATGAGAACCGTAATTTGCTGTTAAATTTCAAGACGGTAACACGAAAGAACAATCCCGTTTACGGGTCCATACACAAGAGAATGTACAACATACCGGGTGACGAGTATTTCATTTACAAGAAGCTTGTTGTGTTGGATGACAATGGAAGTGAGTCCATACGGTTGTACAAGATGAAAACTCCGACATCATGTGACTTGCAGTACGAGTTGAGTATATTCACGACCAAGTTCGAGAAGATTAACGAATTCAACGAGAGGATTAACCATTTGTTCAACTCAAGGCAGTGCTACATCAATCCTAACGGTTATTACATGGCCATGGTCGTGGACGACATATCAGACAACAGCTCATATAACATCAATGACAGGGAATTTTATTCCCAAACGGTGCAGATTAAGGTTTTGGGTTATATATTGCTCGATGAGGATTTCCAAATTGAGGAGGTGCCTTTGAAGAGAGGTCTGATGAATGTTAGCGTGAAGCGTAAGAGAAAGGCTGATGTCTATATCGAGGACATTGACAAGGAATGTTATGAGGGAGATGGTGATGACAGGTTCTATTACAAGCCAATTGTCATGACAATTACATTCCCGCCTTGTATCAATGTCAGCAAGTTCAATATTGACACGTATTTTACAGTTCTGTCCATTGAGAAAGACAATGTCAGGCATACGCCTGTTATAACAGTCAACGGGAATGAGGTCAAATTTGAGGAAGGCATGTCATTTGTTGATTATGATGAGATTAAGATAACTATCAACAAGGTGGACGTAAACAAGGACGCTGTCATAACATTGGTTGGATATGACAGAAGATATGTGTATGACAAGGCCAATGACTCTCCTGAATTCAATGAGAATGAGAACAAGATTCAGGAAATTGACATTGTTGCGGGCAAAGAGACGTAGTTTTGCCTGAAAATACGCTATTTATTAGATATGGCGAGGTGTGTAAATATGCCTATGCCGTGAAATTGATAACTTTTTTATTTAAAAATAATTATATGGGTAAAATAAGAGGTACACATTCAAGCCCCGGCATTTACACTAAGTTTACCGATGTGAGTGTCACCGCGAAGAGTCTTGGTATTACGACTCTCGCCATTGTGGGGGAGACTTTGAAAGGTCCGGCTTTTGAACCTACACCAATTTCTAATTGGGATGAATTTGTGGAATATTTCGGTGAGACATCAGCTGAAAAATTCGTTGGAAGCAAATACCCCAAATATGAAGGCCCTTACATCGCAAAGGAGTATTTGACGGCTTCTGACCAAATGTATGTGTGCCGTGTGTTGGGTTTGAGCGGATATAACGCAGGACCTGCATTCCTTATTACCGCTGAAAGAGACGGTGAGACTGATAAGCATGTTATCGCGGTGTTGCGTTCAAGAGGCGGTTACAGCAACTTTTACAACGTGGACAGGTGTGACAGGTCTGTTGACTATGACACTTTGGGTTTCGCCTGTGATGAGATTGAGTTTGCTAAGGCTCCTAAGACTGTATATTCCAAGGGCGAGTGCGTGATTGACGAGAACTTGGTGGGAAATGACGATTGGAGCATCAACCCAAATGACTATGGACGTTATGTGATGGCGTTCAAGAAGAATGGTGAGTATGTAGGCAAGCCTGTTACCATTTCTCTTAATCCCGGCGACAAGGATTATATCTATAACATTCTTGGTAGCAAGCCGCATGATGTGGACAATATCAAGAATATCCCCGTGTTTGTTGAAGAGTTTTATGACCTGATGCTTTATAACGGTAGCTTTGACCGTATCAGCAGTGAAATTAAGACTATCAGTGAAACTGCCATAGAGGAGGTTTCTGCACCTGTAAAGGGTTTTGCCAAGAAGCCTATCAACACATTGGTTGCAGCTGATGACGGCAGGGAATTCCTTTATGACGGAAGTTATGGTGAGGATGGATTCGTTTATTACAACACAGACGACAATGGTGTTATAACCGAAGATTTCATGAACTCTCCTGTTGCCATGAAGGTTGGCTACATTTATCGTGCCACTTCCGCATACATTAACGGTGTTAAGAGATACATCTACATTGCAAAGAAGGACGAGAATGGCTATGAGGTGAATATAACACCTGATGGCAAGCCTATGCCATCTCCTCCCGCACCTCCTGTATCAGGCGTTACAGAAGACGCTTCTGTGATGAAAAAGAGCAGGAAGACCGCTGCTAAAGAATTGGAAGTGTTGAAGGCAGTAAAGCTTCTTTCAGACGACCATTTCTATGTAATGCATGACAAATATACAGTGTCACCCCTTTTGAATCCAAGCCATTATTTTGAGCAGTATCGCAATGCTGTCACACCTTGGGTTGTTTCTGAGGTAAAGGGTGACGGTTATGAGTTGGAGGTTTACAAGTTGTTCCGTTTCCACACTATCAGCGACGGTAACAATGCCAATTCTATGGTCAAGATTTCAATACTTAACGTATCTCCTGACACAGGACGTTTTGACTTGTATGTGCGTGATTTCAATGACACAGATGCATCTCCAAAGGTTCTTGAGTCTTACCGTAACCTGACTATGGTTCCCGGCGACAAGAACTATATCGGTCTTAGAATTGGTACACTTGACGGAAGTTATATGCTTAAGTCTAAGCATGTGATAGTGGAAATAAACGACACTACCATGACTCGTGAGTGTGTGCCTTGTGGTTTCTTGGGTTATCCTGTTCGCAGTTATGGCGAGGGCTACAAGTCTCCCAACGCTGTTTATAACACAGTGTTTGACAAGGATAATATCAAGCCCAAGAAACAGTATTTCGGACTTTCAGACATTACAGGTATCGATGTTGACCTGTTCAAGTACAAGGGTGTTTACACCGGTATAGAGGGTGACTACACATTCGGTTATACAAACGCGTTCCACCTTGACAGCCGTCTTGGAAACAAGGATAAGACTATCACTGTTGATGGTGATGAGGATACAGTAAACATCAATTGGACAACTGTAGAGCCTAATATGGAATTTGACGTTGTTGGCGCGTGTGTGAACACTGAGGCAGAGATGTTCGGTACCATGTATGAGGATAAGATTGTGAGGAAGTTTACTTTGTGTCCTTACGGCGGTTTTGATGGATGGGACATTTACCGTACATCACGCTCAAATACTGATGACTTCCGTTACAACAACTACAAGGGTGTGATTGGTTACTCAAAGGGCCGTACATTCTCTAAGATTTCAAATCCCGAGCTTCATTCATTGGATGGCGCTTGCATCAACAGTGACTATTATGCTTATCTGTCAGGTGCCATGATGTTTGAGAATCCCGAGAAGTACAGTGTGAACATTTTCGTAACCCCAGGTATCGACTATGTTAACAATTACAAGTTGGTTGATGACATTCTCGATATGATTGAGGAGTCAAGAGGTGATTCTATCTATATCGTTACGACACCAGACAAGCCTTTCGGCGCAAATGACGGCGTTGATGACATGTATACTCAGGATGATGTAGTAGAGCTTCTTGACGCGTCAGGTATTGACAGCTATTATGTGGCGACCTATTATCCTTGGTGTCAGTACTTCGACAAGGAGAACTCAATTTATATCAATCTACCTGTAACACGTGACGTTGTAAGGAACATGGCTGATGTGGACAACAAGAAGTATCCTTGGTACGCTCCCGCAGGAACTGAGAGAGGTAACGTGAAGTGTGAGAAGGCAAGGCTTTATACTAAGACTCCTGTTGAGGACGTTCTTTATGACGGTATGATTAACCCAGTCAAGTCTTTCGCTAAGGACGGTGTTAAGGTTTGGGGTAACAAGACCGTTTACCGTAACGATACATCTCCAATGAACCGTATCAATGTGGTTCGTATGATGCTTTACATGCGCAAGCTGATTATCGAGTCTTCAAGGGCTCTTATCTTCGAACAGAACGACAGTTCTCTTGCCAAGACTTTTGAGGGTATAGTTAAGCCTTTGCTCAACCAAATCAAGAAGGACCGCGGTCTTTATGACTTCGTGCTTCAGGTATCTCAGACACCCGAGCAGATTGACGCTCATGAGTTGTCAGCAAAGCTTTTGGTTAAGCCCACTCCCACATTGGAGTACATCGAGATTGAATTTGTGGTTTCACCCACATCCGTAGACTTTAATACATTGTAACTATCGGATTGAAAGTATAACATAGTTTTAATTTATTTGATTGATTATGAGTGATTTGTTAAATAAAATGCCGCTTCAATTCGAGCCGTTGAGGGAAAACAGATGGGTGCTTCGTTTCCCTTCTGACATGGGTATTTCTGAATGGATGGTTTCATCAACAAACCGTCCTAAGATTACCATTTCAAGTAAGGAAATACCTTTCTTCAACTCATCTACTTGGGTTGCGGGCAGATATACATGGTCAGACCTTAACGTTACGTTTAAGGACCCTATCGCTCCTTCTGCCTCACAGGCTCTTATGGAGTGGATTCGCCTTATCGCCGAGTCTGTTTCTGGACGTATGGGCTATGCGGTAGGATACAAGCGCGACATTGAGCTTCTCATGTGTGACCCCACTGGTGTTTGCGTGCAGAAGTGGATACTTAAAAACGCTTGGATTAAGGAAAGTGACTTTGGTAAGTTGGATTATAACAGCGATGAAATTGCTAATATAACAGCTACAATCGTAATGGATTATGCCATATTGGCTTATTAAGTCAAAGTATGTATACAAAAAAAAGGGTTGGTGTTCCAACCCTTTTTTGTTTGTTGTTTTTCAATCTGCATTTTCAGGCTTCTTTTCAACGGCCTTGTCACAGAATCCGAATATTTTTTTCAAAACCTCGTATTCTGGGTTTTCCGTATCCTTGCAAAGTTTAATCATGCCTTTCAGCGCGATTTCGCGTATTTGGTCGATAGCGTTCTCCAAGCCTTCCTCAGGCATTGGCTCCTGAACTGCTTCTGGTTCTTCTTCTTCAAAATCTTCTTCCATTCCGTCGAATTCTTCCTCATTGTCGAATTCGTCGAAATCATTTCCGAGGTCAACCATCTCGTTGATTGACTTAACCTTGTTAATCATGCCGTGCATGAACTCAATTTCGTTACTGTAATTCTTTTTCATGAAAAAATATTTTTTTAGCGCTTTATTTTTAAATAGTCTTAAAGCGCTTAAACTTTACTTTTTCAGGTTATTTAATCATTTTTAAGCATGAAAAAAACCCGCGGATATGTTTATCTTTTGTCAGATACGCTCAATGAGTCTGTATATAAGATTGGTGTGACCAAATCTACGATAGAGAAGCGCATCAAGCAGCTTCAGACGGGAAATCCCGGTGAGATACATATCCGTGCGTATTTTGAGACGGACTATCCGTATTTCATTGAGAAAAGGCTTCACAGGAGATTTTTTGAGAATGAGGTTCATGGTGAGTGGTATGACATACCGTTGGAGACTGTTTCAAGATTCGATGAAATTTGCCGTGAGGAGGAGATGATGGCGGAGTCGTTGAAGGATAATCCTTTTGTAAAGCTTAGATGATATGGCACAACCATCAAAGAATGGCGCGTCAGCCAAGAAAAAGAGTGTCCGCAAAAAGGTTGTGTCAAAACGCCCTTCAGACCCAAAACGCAGTGGGGTGTCGGAGACGCCTAAGCCTAAGAGAAAGTATGTTTGTGAACAAAAGCGGAAGAGGAGCCATCCTGAATACGGAACCTCAAAGTTGGAGGATAGGTTTGCCACAAATTTCCTTGACAAGTTGGGTATACCTTACAAGTATCAGTACAAGGCGGAGTCGATTGGTAGATACTTTGATTTCAGGATAATGCCGAATGGTCCTATTATTGAGATTAATGGCTCATATTGGCATGGCGACAGTAGGTTATACGAGGAACACGAGCTTAACCGTACGCAGAAGAGAAATATCAAGGTTGATGAGATAAAGAAGAAATGGTGTGACAGAAATGGGATACCGATTATCTATCTTTGGGAAAAGGACATAAATGGCGAGCCTGACAAGGTTATGGCATATTTGAAGGACATGCTTAGTAGATATGTGAAAGAAAAACCAATTAAAAAAAGCGTTAAAAATGAGAAACTTATACGTACCTGTTCTGAATCTGAACAATCTTAATTTTGATACTGACTTGGTTATAGATGTTGACACTTTCAAAAGGATGGAGGTTGAGCAGTTTTACAAGACCAACAGTGAAATTGAGAAATATGTGAACACTAAGATAATTGGTGGAAATCAATCGCATAACACTTCATTCAGCGTCAGGGACTACATCACGATAGACAACACTGACAATGAACAGTATATGCTGATGAAGGCCAAGGCAGTTGTCACTAATAAACGTGGTGAGGAGATTACGGACGAGTTTATCAGAAATGCTGTATATGACAGGAAGCCTGTCATTATGATATTCGACATCAAGACGGAAGAGTACGATTATGACGTATCTAGTGAACTTAGATATTGGATGAGGGAGAGTGACAACATACTTAGGGACAGGTATCTTCCAAATGACGTGAAGATTAAGACTTTGCCGAAGACGCATTTTTTGATTGAGATTGAGACAGGAAATATTAAGCTTAGCGGTTGCAAGCTGATTGAGATGTATAAAGAACCGAACAAGGCGTACAAGTTCGCCATTTTGGTTTCAGAGTGTAAGTTTGTTTAAAAAATATAACATTATGGCGAATTACAAAGACGAGAACAGCAAGTTGTCTGATAGTGAGATTAGGATGTTGGTCAACACATACCTGATGTATGATGATGATATCAAGTTGAATAGGAATAAGCTAGACAACGAGAAAAATGAAAAGGTTAAGGACAATCTCGAGGTTACGTTGAAGCTGATGGACACATTGCAGCAGGAGGTTTTTGACAAGCTAAAGGTGTTTGGGTTAAGTGATTCTGATATTAAGGATTTGGTTGAGGAGGAAAATTCGAAAAGGTCAAAACGAAACGTTTCGTCCAAAGGCGTTGAGCGTGTGGACTTGCCTGTGATGGAAAGCGCTACGGTCATTGATGATGTGGTTCCTGAGATTTTTGACGATTATGTGAAGGACAGCGTCAAGACTAAAAAGAAGAGGACTGCGAAGACCAAGCAGAGGCGAAAGGTTGAGGTTTTTAGTGAGGATACTGTTACTGATGAGGTTTTGTCTTCGCCTAAAAAGAAACCTTCGAGGACGGATAATAGTGAGTCTTCATATTCTCCGTCATTGTGTGTTGACATCAAGAAGGCTCAGGGTAATACAGTAAAGTATGATTTCATACCTTTGCCATCTGATGGCAAGTGTTATAAGGAGGATTTGAAGAAGATTCCCGTGGCATACCTTACCGCTAACGACGAGAATATGATTATGTCTCCGAACCTTTATCAGGACGGCAGTTTTTTGGACCATCTCATTCAGCATAAGGTTATATCAAACAAGATTGATACAGACAAGCTTATTCCCGCTGACCGTGAGGCTATTTTGGTTTGGTTAAGAATTGGTGGTTATGGAAATTTGTATCCTGTGACAGCTAAGGACAATGAAACGGGCAAGGAATTTGTCACTAATATAGACCTTTCAAAGTTAAAGTACAAGAAGTTCAAGCTTACGCCTGACGAGGACGGTTATTTTGATTATACACTTCCTGTTGGCGGAAACAAGATAAAGTTTAAGTATTTGTCTTACGCTGAAAACAAGGAACTTACCGAAATAACCTTGAAGGAGGATGCGGACTTGAAGAAGCAAAAGTTGGTTGAGATAGCTGAAATGATTGGGTATTACACGGAAGAGGAGTGTGAGAACAGTGTTACAGTACAGAAGAAGGTCGACTTGGTGAAGAAGTATCTTAAAGAAATTTCAGACGATATAGACCCTGATGACTATGAGCCTTTCAATCATTTGGTAACCAACAGGCTTTCTATGTCGATAATGTCCGTTGATGGTGTGACTGACAGGGATTATATAGACGATTTTGTGGAAAGCATGGCGGTTATGGACGCTAAGAGTCTGCGTGAGTACATATCCGAAAACGAGCCCGGTTTGGACCTTAACGTTGAGGTGGATAAGCCTGAGAGTCTCGGAGGTGGCTCGATGAAGCTGTTTCTTGCATTCGACCAGTTCATGTTTCTCAACGTTGCGAAGTGATGGCGAGCGTCTTTGCAGGGGCATCTACCGTTTTGACGTAGTTGATTACGAACGTTCATTTTGGGATGAGATTTGGGGGTGTGTAAAGTATATTGGTATACCGTATGACACGTTGCTTGATATGCCAATACAGGACCGTAAGGTTTGGATTATGAAGCATAACAAGGCGAATAGCGAATCACAGGATGGTGACAGCGGAGGCCTTGACCCTTATTCAGTGAACAACATGATGCTTAACGGTTTGGGTACTATTTGACAATGCAGCCTGCAAGGCTGCATTTTTTCTTTAAAAGATGCGTTGTTGACTATTTAACTGTAACAGTTAAAAAATTAAAACGGACGATATAGATGGCGGTAGTAACAGGAACGGCGGCGCAAGCGTTGAATTCGGCCGGTGGCAAGCTTGAAATGATAGCCAAGTTGGTTAGTGGCATATCTGATGGTTTGGAGAAAGGCATTAAAAAGCTTGAAGGCGCCATAAACACAAGAAAAGAGTTAGAGGACCTTGAGTTTAAGCACGCGACGTTCGCGCTTAGACAGGCAAAGGAACTTCAGGATTTTAATTTTTCGTATCTAAACGAGCAGATTAAATATGCTGAGGCTCTATTCAAGAAGAACACGATGGCTATTGAGAAGACCAAGCAGCTTCTCAATTTGGAGTCTGAGGTATACAATGTAAGGAAAAAGGCGGCTGAGTCAGTGGTCAATTACTATAAGGGATTGAACACACTAATAGAGCCTTTGTCCAAAATTTCAAACATTGCGAGTCAGTTAAGTCGTGAGATTGGCATTAGCCGTGAGGCTATGATGTCGTTGAGAAACGACACGATGAATCTTGTTAATTCGGGTAATTTCCAACAGAAGTATAATACGACTGTTGAGGAAATGCTTAAAGTAACCTCTTCGCTCACAAAGGCTATTGGAAGACAGGTTTCTCAGTCAGATGGAAACAATGAGAATCTTGCCGCACTTAGAAGTGTGTTTGGTGATGAGAAGGCTGTTGAGCTGGTAAGCAAGATGTCCGTGTTTGGAAAGGATACCGAAAGGGCCGCTGGTGTTGCCGCGAAGATGTTCGCAAACGCAAATAAGTATGGTATTTCGCTTGAAAGGTATTCGAAGAATTTCATAACTAACATGAAACTCGCCCAGACGCTTACATTTGAGAGAGGTTTGGAGGGATTGCGTAGGATGGCAGAGGCTGCAAGTGAGATTAACCTTAATATGCAGGAGACAGCCAAGGTTGCTGATAAGTATTCTACATTGGAGGGTGCGATGAGCGCTTCGGCCCAATTGTCCGTTTTAGGTGGAAACTTTACGTCATTCTCAAATCCTTTGGCCATGATGAACGAGGCGTTTAACGACGCTGAGAGTCTTCAGGACAGGTTGGTCAACATGTTCGGCTCATTGGCGAGATGGGACAGCAATAGGGGTGAGATAACCATGAGTGGCTATAACCGTCAGAGGTTGAAGGTCGCTTCTAACGCTTTGGGTGTTGACTCTAATGAGATGTTCAACATGGTGTTCGAGAAGGCACGCAGGGACCGTCTTTTGCCTGAGGTGAACAGTTTGGGTTTCAATAATGAGATAAGCAAACTTTTGTTGAATGTTGCTCAGCTTGACGCTAATGGCAGAGGTTATGTTACGCATAATGGCGAACAATATTCTCTTTCTGAGGTTGGGCAAATGACGCAAGGTGAGTTACAGGAGCTTCTTATCAGGAATTCAAGTGACAGTGATAATATTAAGACAATAGCGCAAAGCCTTATCAGTATTGATGAGTCGGTTCGCGGTTACAGTAGCTTGTTCAACGATATTTTTGCGGAAAATTTGGCTTCTATGGAGGGTGAGGTCAGAAACAGTGCCATTAATGCGGGAAAAAATCAGGCTTCGATGAACAAGTCGGTTGAGCAATTGATGGAGGTCGGTTTCAAGTCTCTTGAGCTTGAGCAGAAGAGGGCTTTGTTTGAAGATGACTCTTTGACAAGGACGCTTGCTTTCAGGAAACGTCAGATAGAATTCCAACAGTTCCAAACAGAGATGGCCTACTTGCAGTCAAAGTACAATTATGAGATTGACATGCCAATCAAGCAGCAGGAGCTTATCTTGCGACAGGCTCAGGACAAGAGGTCTGACGCGATGTTCAGGTTGCAGAGGATGGGTATTCAAATGCAGCTTTATGGTACGATAGCTCAGGTTGCCAAGTCTTTTGGCGCTATACCGGGCATGATTGGCGGTGCGATGGCTGTCCTTGGAGGTTTGATACCTCTAATACCTGCGGTGCTAAATACGGTTAATGACGTTGAGGGTGTTGGTAAGGGTATAAAGACAGGTATTGGCAGTGCATGGGCTAATTTGACAAGTTTTGATGAGATATTACCGAAGACGTTGACTAACATGAACGTTTTCAACAAGCATTGGGATGTTGTCAGGGCTAAGATGGATGACCATTACATGTTTGACAGCAGTACTCCGAATAATGGTGCAAATTCGTATATGAACAACGTTGAGTTAAACAATGTTGTGAAATCGAGAACAAATACGCTTGATGTATCTCAGACAGCTATTAATGGTGTGCCTACAGGTCATTATAATTATGGGGCTAAAAACCCTGGTAGTGTTAGGAGTGGAGCGTCTTCTTATGGCGGGCACATGGCTGATGGTGGTATAGTTCGTGCGCGTTCTCACGCTGATGGCGGGATAAACGTGAATATGGAGGGTGGTGAGTATATAATACCAAAATCTCAGGTTCCCTATTATGCCACGACTTTGGATAGGATTCGTAATGGAAGCTATAAGAAAGATGGCTCTGATGGTAGTGTGAACCTTAATGTCGGTGGTACGATAAGGTTGGAGTTGAATGGTTCGTCGGCGAATATAGATGCGAGGGATTTGCTTAGTGACCCGATATTCATTCGAAAGCTTGCTTATGAAATAACCAAGAGTAGTGAGGATAGAAATAATTTTGGTGTAAACGCCAACAGTCGAATTTTCGGAGTATAAAATGAAATACAAGAAAGAAGTCAGTCTGTTATTCAAAAGTACTGAATACAGAAACAAGCTTATACGTGAGAAGTTCCTTAATTTTGGTAAATATGCTCAGATTAAGGACAAGCTGATGCCTGCGATAGGTGAGGCTGTTAACATTCACATACTTCCAATAAGGCCTGTTATGGGTGATGACTCGATATTGGAATACACTCATAGCGGAAGGACTGAATACGCTGAGAAGATAAACAGTCAGTATCTGTATGGTATTACTGATGTTGACAGTTATGAGGCTAAGGTTATCACACCGTCTGATTATTTCAGAATTAAGGGGGAGAGGGCTTATGAAACTCTTAGTGTGAATGATAAGGGTGTCCTGTCTGATGAGTTGGGAAAGGATGTTAAATTTCATGACGAAGGTTATTCAGACGAGACCGTTCCTGATAACAAGCTTCATAACATAGCGAGGGGACATTTGTCGGATAAGGATGTATTTTACGATGACGTAACACCATATGTGTTTACTGAGTATGACGGTAAGGGTGGTGTTATGTTGTTCCCGGGTGTATATGACGGTCTGAATGAATATGGGAAGCCTTCTTCTGTGCTTACTTACACAAACAAGTTCGGTGAGAGCACATATAATGTTTATGGTGAGGGTGATGTACCTCAAGATGCCGCGTTGGTTAGGACTAATGAATATAATGACTTTGGTGCTTATACGCATGCCATGCGTGGCGAGAACAATTTGTTGGTGAAGACCAACAAGATGTATAATGAACATAAGATTAAGACACTTTTCGGAAGGCATGTTACATCGGATGATGACGGTTATAACATGTCACATGATTCATATGACAGCGCAAAGTTGTTGGGTATCGGAAATCCGAGGGGCAGAGGTTTGCTGAAGCTTGGTGTCGCGAGTGGTGATAGGGTTCCGATGACAAACGGTTATTATAACCCTTTCTGTCGTTCATGGTCATACCATCATCAGTATATGAAGATTAAGGACATGATACGTCCTTTTTCTGATGAGCCTGACAGGGATATATACAAAATAAACAAGAGGTATCGTTCTAATGGGGAGGAGGGTGCCAAGTATTTGAGGGACAACACTGTTCTTCAACGTAACGGATTTGTCAGGATAACGCCATCTGCTACTGAATTTGGTGATGTTTTGAGGGTTGCTGATGGAAAGACTCCTGAGCATGCGCTTAAATACATGAACCTTAAAAAGTATATGTTCTCGCTTGAGAACCTTGCTTGGTCTGATGGCACTTCAAACAATCTCAATAACTTGTCTTTGGAGCAAAGGGGTCCTAATGGTGGCCGTATAATGTGGTTTCCTCCTTATGGTCTTACTTTTGACGAGTCTGTTAGTGTGAATTGGAATGAGAACGACATAATCGGAAGGGGTGAGAAGATATACACTTACAGGAACACATCAAGGCGTGGCCGTCTTTCGTTTATAATGTTGATAGACCATCCTGCCATCATAAATTCCGTATCAAGTGGTAGGTATAAGGGTGAGGAGCCTGATTTGGACCCTGATGCTGACGTTTTGAGGTTTTTCGCGGGTTGTGGAATGATTGACCCTGACGCTAATATGGTTAGCGAGATAACGGAACAGGATATTTATGATATTCTTGGGTTCAGTGTTACTGATACGAAGCCTACTGTTGACAACAATGACGTTGGAAAGGAAGAGCCGGGTGAGGAAAAGGAGCTGAGTTTCTATGTATTCTTCCCTAACAACTATTCGGGTTGTTGGAATGGTGGAAATAATCTTGTTAGTGGCCCGTCTAATAGCTTTATTGGTGATGACATATATAACCGAAGGGTTGATAATAAGGATGGGTATTGGTACAAATATCTTTTGTGTGGAAAGGGTACGAAATATACTGATGAATCGGGTAATTTTATAATTGGCAACGGTTATGAGATGGGAGGCGGAGGACTGAGTAGTGGATTGGATGATAATGACATATTAATCCATTCAACATCGTCAGGTGAGACCGCGGATTGGTATGTGGACCCTGAAAAGACTTATTTCACTGATGAGGACCCGTATCGGTTTATTGTTGACTATGACCTAAGGCAGTTGATGAAGAACAAGGCTTCTTATTCAGATACGACATCATATGACTTGAATTATTCGACTAAAAGTTTTTCAGCGGCTGGTTTGGGTAATCCGACAGGTGATGACAACCTTTTTTCTTTCGCAGAGGCGATGTATATGATTTTATATACATTCGGTGGTGACACTAAGATTTATGGTGATTCTTTGCGTCTTAGTGAGATTAAGTCTAAATTTGGCAACATAGCTGATACAGGTATTGATGAAAGGCTTGCGGAAAAACTTAGAGAGTTGAATCCGAATATGGGTAGACAGGTAACTGACGATGGAGGTTTTGACTCACAAAGTGTTGTGAACAATGATGGTATTTTGGTCACAAGTATCAAGGTTGAGGGTATGGCAACATCAGTTGACGCTAAAAATTCAACCAAATTGGCTGAGAGAAGGGCGAGATGTATTTACAATACGCTTAAATCACTTACTGGTTATATGGGTTTTGATGGTGATATCAGTGTGAATGTTCCTGATTCAAACAGTGAGAATATTAGCGACCTTCGCTCTAAGGCTTGCAGGTGCGCTAAGGTTACCATGAAGTACAAGACTACACAGGTCATTAAGGTTAATGATGACAAGTTCAATGACCTTAATCATGGTGATGGTAACAAGAATTTGAGCGACGCGAAGAAGGAGGCTTACAAGGATTTAAGGTTTGAGGCTATAAACTCTCTTAGTGATGCACAGATTATGGACCTTAATACAGTTAATAGCCGTTACGACAATGAATACAGGTTCTTCCAAAAGATTAAGGAGGAGAATCCGATGATTTATAGAAAGATAACTGATAAGGTTAAATATTTTGACCCTGCGTTCCATTCGATGTCTCCTGAAGGCTTTAATTCTCGCCTAACATTCCTTCACCAATGTACGAGACAGGGCCATACGGTTTCTGTTAGTGAGACAAGTGGAAATGATTTTGGTGCTACAGCCGGAAACCTTGCGTTTGGAAAGATGCCTGTTTGTGTTCTTAGGATTGGTGATTTCATTAACACTAAGGTTATCATTAAGAGTGTGAATATAAATTATAGCGGTGAGGGGATGGTTTGGGACCTTAACCCTGAGGGTGTTGGTGTTCAGCCTATGTTCGCTAAGGTGGATTTGGAAATTGACCTGATTGGCGGACAGTCCTTGGAGGCTCCGATTTCAAGGCTTCAGAATGCGGTTTCGTTCAATTATTATGCCAACACGCCTGCTTATGACGACAGGGCGGACAAAGCCAAGAATGATATTGACGGAAACGTTACATATGAAAGGATTTATAGACCTAAACTTTAACGATAATGGTTACACAGAACAGATACAGCAATATGGTACACAACGGCAAGATGAGATACTTGCCGCTTGTGGACTTTAGAGTAAGGAACAGTGACAAGACGGAAGTGTTCAGAAAGGGTGTTACGACAATGGACAAACTTTCATACAAGTATTATGGCACATCGAATTATCAGTGGATTATCATGATGGCGAATCAGGGTTATGGGTCGTTGGAGTATGATATCCCTAACGGTGCTATACTGAGGATACCGTATCCTTTGGATGAGGTGCTTAACGAATACAACAATAAGGTTAACAGCAATTTGATTACTTACGGTTTCAAGAACGACTGATTATGGCGGAATTTTTGGAGAGTGACGTTCAGGACAACGGCAGGATAGTTTATTTCGAGCCGAATGACCTTCAGATATACGACATGAAGGGTGAGGGTTTGTCTTATGACGACCTTACGGATAACACAGTCTTCGGTAATGAGAAGCTTAGTTTGTCCGTGGACCTTCAGGTTATAGTTCCTGACAGGTTGGAGTCTTCCACTGATGGTAGTAAGGTTTATCAGTACAACATAGCCAATGAGGGTGACAAGAAGTCTAATTGGATTAGTCTGATGAACGGTACACCTATTACTATTGAAAACCCTGTGTTCAACGAGCAGGGTGGTAACACGGTATTCAATGAGATGACCACCGACTATACAGTCGCGTCGTACCATGAGGTTAAGAAAAATGGTAGTGGAGGTTATGAGAATTTGGGTATTAAGAGTATAAACATAAGTTTTGAGCCTAACTACTATCCAATTGTTAATATAAAGTTTGTTGACGTAAGGAGTTTTTCCTTGATGATGCCGTGTGACGATGATTATATAGAGACTGTTAAGAATAAGGGTCTTAAAGGAGACGGCTTCGGTAGTTTCTACAAGTCTCTGTTTAATATGCCATATCCAAGATTTTTGCTGACTATTAGGGGTTATTATGGCAAGCCTGTGACTTTTGAGCTTACACTGTCAAAGTTCAATGCTGGTTTTGACGACAAGACAGGTGACACGAACATAGACGTTCAGTTTATTGGCTGTGTTTATGGCCTTTATTCAGACCTTCCGTTCAATGTGCTGTTGGTGGCTCCTTATCTTGATTACATGAATAACAGTAACAAGTCTGTTTTAAAGAAAAATGATAGGTGGAAGAACGAGAACTTCACTTATGCGGGTGATAACGGGAAATCAAGTGGCAAGCACATTTTGACATATCTTGAATACATGAAGGTGTTTAGTGAGATGTCTGAGAAGTTAAAGGATTCCCAAAAAGAGGAAATTAACAAATACACTAAGGGTATGGAAGCCCTTGGCACGTTGTCGAGTGAGTCGTTGAAGTTAATCGGTGATATAAAGTATTTGGTGGAGAATATATCAAGGAGTGAGAATCTTCATAGGATTGGTGACCATAACGATGATATAGTATTTTACTTTTTGACAAGGCCTACGAATTTGGAAAAGCCAACACTTGATGTTGATTTGATATCTAATTTCAACAAGAAGATGGACCATTACATTGCATTGTTGAAAAGTGCGCTTAAAAACTATACGGTGTCGGGTGAGACGGGTTCTATCAACATTAACGCTATTGAGAATGTTAGGATACAAGAGGACACCGAATTCAAGACATTCGCGAATGTAACTACTATTGAGGAGTTCGAGAGAAGGTATTCGTATGACGACGTGTTCACTAAGGAACGTGTTGGGGACATCCTTTCCATGATGGCTTGTTATGAGAATATCAGGAACAACAGGAAGTACTTTACTGTTGACACGAAGAAAGTGTCCAAGATGTTTTCAATAGTTCATGAGTGGTGCCAGACTGAGTATGACAAGGCGAATAAGAAGCGAGCTGAGCTTATTGACGGTGACATGATAAAGGTGTTTGGTTTCAAACCGACTGTCAGGAATATATTTAGGCAGCTTTTCGCTCATATAGACTGTTTCATGGAATCGTTTTACCAATTGCTTTCTGACATCAACAAGGATATTGAGGGCGGGAAGAGGAAGGCGGGAGAACTGTTCCGTTCCGCTTATAGCGACATTAAGGATGACGCGAGTTATGACAAGGATGTTTCACCTTTCCCTGCTGTGTACAAGTTGGAGGACAACATAAACACTTTGATGTACCCTGGTGAGGATAGGAATTTGAAGGATATCAGGGAGGTTAGGTTTGTTGAGGATATTATAAACACGTTGTTCAAGACTAACAACAACATGAATGGTATTAGCAGTGTTTCGGAGAAAAATGCAAACAGTCAATTGTTCAATGTCTTGTCAGAATTGAACGGTGTTGTGGTTGGTGGTGAGGAAGGTACCAAGGAAACGACTCCGAAAAACAAGGAAGAAGACAAGTCGTTCCCGTTTACGCCTACTATTCCATGTGATTATTTGAATAAAGATGAGAATCCTTATTCAAGATGCAACAACCTTCTTGATGTGGTGAAGACATTCGGTCTAAGGCTTGGTGAGATGTATTATTATGAATGGCACGAGAAAAACGTTTCCAAGTTGATATCCAACGAGGCCAATATGGCTGCTAATTATACCAAGAATTGCAGTTCAATTATTAACATGAAATATAAGACAGCTGACGGGGAGTTGACTGAATTTTCAGTTTTTCATCGCAATGCGAAGATTTTCGATTCTTTCAAGAGGACAGTGTCTAAAATTATGTAAAGCAGTTTACGGATTTCTTGCCGAAGTCGCCTTATAGGCAAATATATACTTGCATGGGTGGTGTTTATCATCGAAACATGGATAATCGCCTGATATACGATTATGGTAAAGTTGACAGTCCGAACTTATCCGTTAAGTCGATTAGTGGTTTGAATGCGTGCCTTTTA
>JAEIGA010004158.1_pt1 | contig 22402 bp, 16 predicted proteins | sample 9270691 | NCBI WGS metagenome assembly JAEIGA01 (sample SAMN17057246, study PRJNA624740) | gut metagenome | biome: biome; isolation source: fecal sample | host: Bos grunniens | place: China: Xizang | collected 2019 | reverse complement strand
GAACTTCTCGAAAGAGGCTAAGACCTCGGTAGAGTACTCGGGTTACGTTTCGGCTTCGGTACAGAATGGCGATATGGGTATGGCAACCCCCGAGGAGTTCGTAAACCTCGAGGAGAGCACCGGTGGCCTCATCAAACCCACCATTATCCGCGATGCAGAGGGCAACTATGAGCTCACCGATTGGATGGGCGCACTGACTCGCAGCGTGGCAATGACCCAGCACCACAATGTGGCTATCACCGGCTCGGCAAGCAATTTCAACTACCGCGCTTCGATTGCATACAAAGATGCACAGGGTATTGCAAAGACCTCCAATCGTGAGGAGTTGATGGCAAAAATCGCTGCTTCGCAGAAGGCTCTCAATGGTAGGTTGGAGTTGCAGTATGACCTCTCCTATATGAACTACCGCAACGACTTCTTCTGTGGCGACTTCAAACAGGCAGCTATCTTGAACCCCACCTACCCCATCTACGATGAGGAGCAGGAGAATGGTTTCTACTTGCCCCAGGGTACAGGTTTGACCAACCCTGTTGAGAATATGACAAACAAGGAGAGCTATCAGGATGGTAACTTCTTCCGTGGTTCGGTGAAGGCTTCCTACAAACTCTTCGAAGGTTTGAAACTCAGCGCCTTTGGTGCAATCGAGGAGAGCGACAATACCTCCTACTGGTACAATGGCGTTATCAACACCGACATCGAGGGCTCGGGTAAGGCTGGTCGTAGCACCGACAAGAGCCGCAACAAACTCTTCGAGGCTACCCTCGACTACGTTTGGTCGCAGGATGCACACAGCATCACCGCTGTGGCAGGTGTGTCGTACCAGAACTTCCTCTACGATGGTATGAGCGTATCGAACAAGGGTTTCCCTACCCCCGGTATGAAGTACTACCAGATCGGTAACGGTGATGCAGAGAAGACCTACCTCACCGCCAGCTCCTACCGCAATTCCAACACCTTGGCTGCTGCCTTCGGTCGTGTGAACTACTCCTACGATGGCAAATACCTCCTTTCGGCTTCGATCCGTCGTGAGGGTTCGTCGCGCTTCGGTGCAAACAACAAGTGGGGTTGGTTCCCCGCAGTTTCGCTCGGTTGGCGCATCAACCAGGAGGAGTTTATGATGGGTAACGACTACGTTAACGACCTGAAACTCCGTTTGGGTTGGGGTGTTACCGGTAACAACCTCAATAGCGACCTCCGCTCGGTAGCTATGCTCTCCAACGGTGGTACCTTCTGGTACAACGGTGCTTATGTTTACACCTATGGCGTTAGCCAGAACGTAAACCCCGACCTCCGCTGGGAGAAGAAACACGAGTATAACTTCGGTTTGGACTTCGCAGTTCAGGATAACCGCTTCTATGGTAGCTTGGATGTTTACTATCGTCAGACCCGCGACCTTTTGTGGGACTACGAGGTGCCCACTCCTCCCTATCAGTATCCCACTCTGCTTGCCAACGCAGGTCAGATGGATAGCTACGGTGTAGAGTTGGTGCTCAACGCAGACATTATCCGTGGTCGCAACTTCTCTTGGACTTCGACTCCTACCATCGCGTTCAACCGCAACTATATCACCAAACTCTCCGACCCCAGCAAGGGCTTCAACTACAAGGAGACTTCGTCGGGTTGGGTAGGTGAGAATGGTATTATGAACACCTCGACCCAGATCCTTATCGAGGGCCAGAGTGTAGGTGCATTCTACGGCTTCAAACTCCACAAGGAGTACTTCAAACAGACCGGCCAGTGGTACTTCGAGACCCCCGCAGGTGGTGTTGTGGATGAGAACACCCTCGCAGACGCATATCGTCAGGTTATCGGTAATGCACAGCCCCTGTTCACCTTCGGTTGGAACAACACCGTTCGCTACAAAAACTTCGATGCTACCATCTTCTTCCGTGGTGTCTATGGCAACGACGTGTTGAACCTCACCCGCTGGGCATACGGCCCCCGTCCTACCCAGGCAGACAACCTCTTTATGTATGACGTTAAGGGCAAAGACGTTGTTTATGCAAACAAGGCTTGCTTCTCGGACTACTACTTGGAGGATGGCTCCTATGTGAAACTCGACAACATCACCATTGGTTATACCCACAAGATGCCCGAGGGTTCGGCTATCGAGAACCTCCGCATATACCTCACCGGTCAGAATCTCTTGACCATCACCAAGTATAGCGGTCAGGATCCCGAGGTTGATACCAACAGCGTATGGAGTGCAGGTATCGACTACTGTGACTTTTATCCCACCGTAGCAACCGTGCTCGTTGGTCTTAACATTACTTTTAACTAATAAATATGCTGCGAATTATGAAAAAATTTCTTTTGATGTTGGCAGCTACTGCCACTCTGATGGGCTCGATGAGTTCGTGTTCCGACTTGGACGGCCTGCTCGATGAGAAGAACTATGGCAACCCCACCGTAGAGGATATGGTGACTGATGAGCATAACGTGATTTTGTTGGTAGGTCAGTGCTATGCAGACCTCAAATGGATTCACGACCACTGGGGCTATTGGGGTCTTACGACCATCGTATCCGATGAGGGTATCTGTATCCCCCGTAACGGCGGTAACGACTGGAACGACGGTGGCTATTGGCTCAAACAGAACACCCACACTTGGGACTTCCGCGGTGACGCCATCAAGAACGTGTGGAACAGTACCATCTCGGGTGCTGTGTCGTGTAACCTCGTGCTCGAAACCCTCGAAATGGGTAAGGAGAATATGAGCCCCGAGGTCTATGCACAGTATGTAGGTGAGGTTGAGGTTTTGCGTAGCTACTACTTCTACCTCTTGTTCGAGTGCTTCGGCCGCGTTCCCTACACCGAGAAATACGAGGAGGTTGTTGGCCCTATGAACGAGCCTTGGGAGACTTGGTCGAACTTGGTTGCAGTTTTGGAGCGTAACGCCCCCAATATGGCTGTTGTAGATGATGGCAACCGTGCTGCAAACTACGGTCGTACCACTCAGGGTTTTGCCTACGCTCTTTTGGCACGTCTTTATCTGAATGCCGAGTCGTATGGCTGTACCCCCGAGAATGTATTTAAGAACGTAGAGGCTCCTGAACAGTTCAAGGGTTCGTTCTACGACAACTGCGTACGTTGCTGCGATATGGTTATCAATTCGGGTTCGTACTCTATCGAGAGCAACTATTTCACCAACTTCCGCATCTTCAACGAGACCAGCAAGGAGAACATCCTCTCGATCGTTGATAACGGTATGGCAGACTTCGACGAGCGTAGCAACGGCTCGATGTCCAACAAGCTCCGTATCACTATGAACACCCACCACTATGGCGTTCAGCAGGCATTTGGTATGGTTCTCGACACTTGGAACGGCTTCTGCGCACGTCCCGACTTCCTCAAACTCTACAACACCAGCGATGTTCGTGGTATGGGCGTAGAGAGCGAGAGGAACGGTACTGGTGACAAGAAAGAGTGGGGTTGGTTTGTAGGTCCCGTCTACAAAGCTTCGGCTACCGCGGATCAGATCGCTGCACGCGACACCAGTGCTATGTATGTTGACGAGGATAACGACGAGCCTACCATCATCCACTCGGAAATCAGCAGCATCTCCAATGGTCACAACTTCGACGGTGCTCGTTTGAACAAGTGGGAGTTGGACAAGACCGGTACCTACAAGTACTGCGAGAACGACTTTGTGCTGATGCGCTACGCCGACGTACTCTGGATGAAGGAGGAGGCAATCTTGCGCGGTGGCGCTGGTGCGAGCGGTATCAATGGCGTAAGCAAGGCCGACTTCGACAACTACTTCAAACGTGCTATGGGTTCGGTTGATGCCTTCAAGGCAGCATATCCCGAGGCTTCGACCTCGCTTACCGAGCAGGGTATTCTCGACGAGCGTGGTAGGGAGTTCACTTGGGAGATGGTACGTCGCCGCGACCTTATCCGCTACGAGCAGTTCGATGACGTTCAGTACGTTACCAAGAAGAACGACTACCTCAAATGGTTCCCTATCCCCCGCTCGGTATTGGAGAAATCGCTCATCGGCGAGGATGGCAAACGCCTCTGGACACAGAACGAGGGCTACGAGGATATCAAATAGTCCCCGCTCGAAGGTTTAGCAAACAAAGATATATTTTACATATACAAACAACCTTTTTTAATTAACAAAAAACAATTATGAAAAAACTTCTTTATTTGTTCGGTGCTATGGCACTGATGTTCGGTTTCACCGCTTGCGGTGGCAATGAGGATGGTGATGGTGACGGCCCCATTAACATCGTTCTCGATGGTTTCTACATCTATGGTGATGCAGTAGGCACCCAGGATTTCCTCGCAGTAAACCAGATGGCTGCTGGTTCGAATGAGGTGGACAAAACTATCCGTACCGGTATGTATGAGAAATACATCTGGCTCGAGGCTAACAAAGATTTCTCGCTCGTTGAGAACTCGGCAGGTAACAAGAAATTCTATGGCGCAGAGTTGGCAGAGGTTAACTATGGCTACGATGAGAACGATCCCGACTGCAAAAACTTCGCAGACAACCCAAATATGAAGATCCTTGCAGGTCAGATGATCATCGGTGAGACCGCTCCCGCAATGCAGGTTGCAGAGACCGGTATGTACCACATCGTACTCGACAACAACGCTATGGGCGACCTCGAGTATCCCCAGATCATCGTTCAGCGTGCTCAGTGGGGTGTTCGTGGTGGTATGAACGGCTGGGGCTTCACCGCAGGTGAGGAGGCTGTAAATGCAGACGGTAGCGTTACCTACACCTTGACCGAGCAGAACCTTGCAAAAGGTGGCGAGTTCAAATTCGCTTCGTGCCACGGCTGGAAGATCAACCTCGACGTTGATGGCAACGTTAAGGCAGAGGTAGCTCTTGGTCTTACCGAGGGTAAACTCTCCAACACCGGTGGCAACATCGCAGTTGAGAAAGCAGGTCTTTACACCATCACCCTCACTTGGGCTCCCAAAGCAGGTGCTGTTGCTGACGCATTCAGCTACACCGTAGAGTGCACCCAGGAGAGCTCGCTCCCCGAGACTATGTACATCATCGGTAACGACTTCGGTAACTGGGATTGGACTTCGGATGGCGTTGTTTCGATGATTCCCGTACACAGCGTTCCTGGCAAATTCTGGGCTGTTCGTTATATGACCACCGCTACCGAGTTCAAGTTCTGCGCATTGAAAGAGTGGAACGGCGACTTCACCGGTCTTGTAAACAACAGCGGTTTCGTAACTCCCGGCAACAATATGGTTGAGGCTGACGGTCTCTACACCATCATCGTTGATCTCAACAACGACAGCGTATCGGTAGCTCCCGCACAGATCTTCGGTATGGGTGATGCATTCGGTGGCTGGAACGAGGGTGCTTATCCCTTCACCGTAAATGCTGATGGTACCGCTTCGATCGTTACTACCGCTGCTAACAACCTCCGTATGTACGTTGAGACCGATGGCGCTGGCAACTGGTGGCACTCGGAGTTCAACATCTACGACGGTCAGATCGTTTACCGTGCTGGTGGCAACGACCAGGAGGCTGTTGCTGTAAGCGCAGGTCAGACTGTAACTCTCAACTTCAACGCAGGTACCGGTTCGATCCAGTAATTGGACCATAACTCCGATTGAGAGTATCTTGTGGAGCAATCCCCACTTCGGGGGTTGCTCCTTTTTTTGTGTCCATTGCCCTTGGGTCACACTTGCATTTTTAGGCTCTCAACTCCCGATTTTCCAATTCTTTGTTGTATCTTTGTACTCAAAGAGTACAAAAAACCAAAAACCAAAGATAGATGAAACGAATTTTTGCTATGCTTGTGGCTGCTCTCGTGGCAACCTCCGCAATGAATCTCTCGGCACAGACAGTGACCTCTCCCAATGGAGAAATCGCCGTAACCTTCACCCTCAATGAGGGTACGCCCACCTACTCGGTGGACTACAAGGGTGCGCCCGTAATCCTCCCCAGCCGTCTTGGTTTCGACCTCAATGGTGCAGAAGACCTCTTGGGTGGTTTTGTTCTGGGTGGCACCGAGACCGCAACCTTCGATGAGGTGTGGGAACCTGTGTGGGGCGAGGAACTCTCCATCCGCAACAACTACAACGAGCTCCTCGTTAGGCTCACACAAGAGGCTACCGAGCGAGATATGAACATCCGCATCCGCGTCTTCGACGATGGCTATGGTTTGCGCTATGAGTTCCCCCGCCAGAGGGAGCTCACATACTTCACCGTGGCAGAGGAGCGCACCGAGTTTGCACTCACAGGCGACCACAAGGCCCTCTGGATGCCCGGCGACTACGACACACAGGAGTATGACTATTTCGACTCCCGCCTTTCGGAGATGGGTGAGATTGCCGCTGCGCACGTATCGACCAACTCCTCGACCACCCGCTTCTCGGATTGGGGTGTGCAGACCGCACTCACTATGAAGAGCGACGAGGGTATCTACATCACCCTCCACGAGGCCACATTGGTGGACTACTCGTGTATGCACCTGCTCTACAACCCCGACACCAAGACCTTCTCGTCGTGGCTCACCCCCGATGCGATTGGCAATAAGGCATACCTCCAAACCCCTTGTGTAACCCCTTGGAGGACAGGCGTTATCACCGACGACGCAAGGGAGCTCTTGGCTTCGCGCCTTACTCTCAATCTGAATGAGCCCTGTGCCATCGAGGATACCTCGTGGATTAAGCCCGTGAAGTATATGGGCGTGTGGTGGGAGCTCATCACCGGCGCAAGCAATTGGTCCTATGCAGAGGAGGGCAATATTAAGCTCGCTGACACGGACTTTGCAACCCTCAAACCCCACAACAACCACGGTGCCAACAATGAGAATGTGAAGCGCTACATCGACTTCGCAAGCAAATATGGCTTCGATCAGCTCCTCGTGGAGGGCTGGAACGTAGGTTGGGAGGATTGGTTCGGTCAGCACAAAGACTATGTCTTCGACTTCGTGACCCCCTATCCCGACTTCGACCTGCCCGCCTTGCAGCAGTATGCCAAAGAGCACGGTATGAGGCTTATGATGCACCACGAAACCTCGGCAAGCGTACGTAACTATGAGCGCCATATGGAGAGGGCATACCAATTCATGGTGGACAACGGCTACAACTCCTTGAAGAGTGGCTACGTGGGCAACATCTTCCCCCGTGGCGAGTATCACTATGGTCAGCTGATGAACAACCACTATCTCTATGCCATCCAGAAGGCTGCAGAGTATAAGATTATGGTCAATGCCCACGAGGCTGTGCGCCCCACGGGTCTTTGCCGCACTTGGCCCAACCTCATCGGCAATGAGTCGGCACGCGGTACGGAGTATCAGTCCTTCGGCGGAACCCACCCCCACCACGTGACAATCCTCCCCTTCACCCGTTTGCAGGGCGGCCCTATGGACTATACCCCCGGTATCTTCCGTATGGACCTCACCAATATCCCCGGTAACTCCTCCAAGGTGCTCTCCACCCTCGCAAACCAGCTTGCACTCTACGTCACCCTCTACTCGCCCCTCCAAATGGCGGCAGATACCCCCGAGAACTATGAGCGCTACATCGACGCATTCCAATTCATCGTGGATGTCCCCGTGGAGTGGAGCGAGAGCCGCTACCTCTTGGCAGAGCCCGGTGACTATGTGGTTATTGCACGTAAGGACAAGAACTCGGAGAATTGGTTTGTGGGCGGTGTGACCGACGACAACGCGCGTCAATTGGCAGTCGCTTTCGACTTCCTCGACGAGGGTAAAGAGTATGTCGCAAAGGTCTATGCCGATGCCAAAGATGCCGACTATGCGACCAACCCCGAGGCCTATGTTATCTATGAGGGTAAGGTGACCAGCAAGAGCCAGACCTTGATTTCCGCTGCTCGTGGTGGTGGTTTTGCAATCTCTGTGCGTGAGGCAACCCCCGCAGACAAGAGGGTGAAAAAGCTCAAAAAGGTTCTCTAATCTCCAAACACCACCAAATAGCACCACTATGAATACCCACACACCCCACGCACCCTATCGTGCCACCGACCCGCTGCGAATGCTCATCGACGACAATAGCGCACTGCTCTTTGTCCTCTCGCGCTTCGGCATTCCGCTTGGTTTCGGCGAGAGGAGTGTGGGCGAGGTGTGTGCGGCCAAAGGGGTGGATGCAGCAACATTCCTCGCGGTGGCCAACTTCGTGAGCGATAGGGAGTATAGGGATGAGGATATCTCGCTCGCCCAGCTTATGGAGTACCTGCGCAAGGCACACGTGTGGTTTTTGGAGTTCAACCTCCCCTCCATCCGCCGCAAACTCATCGAGGCGATAGATTGCTCGGGAAAGGATGAGGTGGCGCTCCTGATTTTGAAGTTCTACGACGACTTCGTCACCGAGGTGAGAGCCCATATGGGACACGAGAACTCCACCGTTTTTGCCTATGTCGATTCGCTGATGAAGGGATTTTTGAATAGGGAGTATACCATCGAAACCTTTGCGGCAATGCACACCAACCGCGATTCGCGCCTCGACGACAAACTCTCCGACCTGAAAAATGTCATCATCCGCTACTATCCCCAGGATACCAATGGCGATATGCTCCACTCGGTTTTGTTCGATATTATCAACTGCGAGAACGACCTTGCGCTCCACTGCGCCGTGGAGGACAAGATTTTCATTCCTGCGGTGAAGAGGGCAGAGGAGGAGGTGCGTACGCAGGGAGCCAACTATGGAGAGGAGCAGATTGAGGTGGGCGACAACAGCTCCGAGCAACTCTCCCAACGCGAGAAGGAGATTATCGCCTGCGTGGCAAAGGGTATGACCAGCAAGGAGATTGCCGACAAATTGTGCCTCTCGGTGCATACGGTGACCACCCATAGACGCAATATTACTGGCAAATTGCAGATTCACACCTCGGCAGGTCTAACGATTTTCGCTATTGTCAATAAACTCGTTAGCATAGAGGATATTAAGTTACAATAGGAGTGAAAAAATAAGGTACGTTTCCGATTGAAAACGTACCTTATTTTTTGTGCCAGAGTGGTACTTTTGCTATGGTGGCTCCGAAGAAAAGAGATTAAGGCATAGTAAGGTCAGTCTTAAAAGTTTTTGGTGAAGCTTTTGTGCCAGAGTGGCACTTTTGCTATGGTGGCTCCGAATTAAGGCGTAGCAAAGTCTGCACTAAAAGTTTTTGGTGAAGCTTTTTACAAAAAGCTTCAAATCACACTCTCTAATCAATCTTCCAATTACGGAACGGGGTCATATCCGCTTCCGCCCCAGGGGTGGCAGCGGAGAATGCGTCGCAGGGCGAGCCACCCTCCTTTCAGCGCGCCATATTTGCGCAGTGCCTCGATGGCGTATTGCGAGCAGGAGGGGGTGAATCTGCACGTCGAGTGGGGTTTGAGAGGCGATATGCAGACCTGATAGAGACGGACGAGTGCCACAAGGGGGGCGCTCGCAAGTCGCCTAAATCTTACCCTTAATCTTCTCCAAAATCCCTCCGATTGCATCCCTGATAGTGTTGAAATCCAAAATCTCTTTGGTGTTGTAGATGAGGCCGATGTCGAGGTGCTTGCCGCGCTCTGTGGCACGAGCCACGATGGGGAGTTTCTGTGTGCGGTAGGCCTCCCTCGTGCGACGTTTCAGCAGGTTGCGCCCCACGGCCCTCTTGATGTTGCGCTTGGGAACGACAAAGAGTACCGATACCTGCGCCTCGTCCTCCTCGGTCGCCTCCCTCACCTTGTAGATATAGCGGAAGGGGTGGATGTAGCCACTCTTATTGCGCACAAAGAGGGCATCCACAGCACCACCGTGGAGCCTCTCCGCCTTCGGAAGGCCATATTTTTTCACCTCTGCCATCTCTCTTGTGTTTGGGTATTATCGAAAAAAAGGGTGCGGGGCATCGCTCGACACCCCGCACATACCTATTCCTATTTTGCGCTTGCCTCGGGGGTTGCCTCCGCAGGTTTGCGTTTTGCACGCGAACGCTTGACGGGTTTAGCCTCCTGTGCCTTGATGAAGTTCTCTGCCTTGTGGCTGTGGCTAAACTCGATGGGTGCGAGCTCCTTGCCTGCCTTGGCATCTGCCACCAAGAGTTCCACGGCCTTTGCGATGTTGGGGATGCCGGGTGCGGGTGCTTTGGAGTAGATGTTGAGGCCTGCCTCCACAGCAGCTTTGGCGGTATTCTCGCCGAGCACCACAATCATAGGGATATTCTCGGTGCCAAACTGTGCCACAAGCGAGGCGATCTCATTGGGGCTGTAAAATACCAACATATCGTAGTCCGAAATCTTCACATCCGAGAGGTCTGCGCTGACGGTGTGTGCAAAGATGAGGCTGCGGAAGTTGAGGTGCAACTTTTCGAGCGTCTGTGGAATCTCGGGGTTGTGTGGCTCTGCGAGGGCGAGGATGAAACGCTCGTCCTTGTGTTTGAGAATCATCTCCATAAAGCTGTCGAACTTACCATCGGCAAAGAAGATTTTGCGCTTACGGTAGACGATATACTTCTGCAAGTAGAGGGCAACGGCCTCGTTGATGCAGAAATATTTCATCGACTCGGGGATCGAGATTCGTGCCTCCTCCGCGATGCGGAAGAAGTTGTCGATGGTAGTGCGGCTGGTGAAGATTATTGCCGAGTAGTCCAGGATTTCGGTTCTCTGGCTACGGAATTCTTTCAACGACACGCCCTCGATTCGCATAAAGGGCTTGAACGTAAGTTCGATGTTGTTCTCTTTTGCGACCTGATAGAAGGGCGACTTTTCCATTACCGCAGGTTGGGGCTGCGAAATCAATATACTCTTAATTTTCAATGCTTTGTGTTTATCTGGTTCGACATTAAATGACGCAGTTCCTTACCATCACGGTAAGTATCGCGCCGATGGGAATCAAAACGACGGTGCAAAGGTATAAAAACCAAAGTAAAATAGAAATTTTTTGCTCAATAAAGAAAACGAAACTTTTTATTACATAGATAAAAAGAGCTACGCCAACCACACCAATGGTCGCCCAGCCGAAGTACTCCACCGAGGCACCCGTATTGACCACAAAGAGTAGCGCCACGGGGGTGGCTACGATTGCGGCAAGTCCCATAAGCGTTTCGGAGAGGATTCCGAGTCCTTCGGCGACCTCCTTGCGCCTTGTGAGTGCACAGATGCCGATGGTCACAATCCTCTGCACCCCTCCGACGGCGGCGATTGTGGCAACAAAGATTGGAATGAGCCACACGGGAGCAACTCCCCCAACGCTCACAACGCCCATCTCTCCGAGCCATCCGACAGCCACGAGCGCCCACGTAGCGACACCCATAGCCACCGAGTTGCGTACCGCCCTCATAAAGAGGTAGCTCAATTCGTCCGCAACTCTTATGCCAAGGTTGCCTCCCACAGCAATTTTCACCATCTGTCCGAGGTGGCCGCCATAGGCAAACATCACAAAGAGGTAGCAGGCAAAGAGCGCCACGACAACCAGCCACACCACAACATTGTCGGTGAGCGAAAAGAGCGGCTCGACAACCTGCTCGGGCTGTGGTACAAGGTGTGCCTGCGAGCCAAAGATGTCGCCCACGCCCGCCATTGACGAGAGTGCAACCTCTGGCGTGCCCGTCATTGAGAGTGTGTCCGATAGGGGGATGATATGTTGCGCAGTTGTGCTCATTTTTCCTTGCGTGTCAATGTGTTACTCCTCGCTCTTGCGCACCGAAATGCGGATGGTTGTGCCTACGCCTATCTCGCTCTCGGTGACGGCGATATGTCCTCTGTGGTACTCCTCGATGATTCGTTTCGAGAGCGAGAGTCCCAAGCCCCAGCCGCGGGTCTTGGTCGTGAAGCCGGGTTCGAAAATCTTCTTCCAATTGGACTTGGCGATACCCTTACCCGTATCCTTCACATCTATGTGTGCCCACTCATCGTCGGTGGTGATGGTGACAGCTATCCTGCCGATGCCCTGCAATGCATCGAGGGCATTTTTGAGCAGATTCTCAACCACCCACTCAAAGAGTGCCGCGTTCATCATCACCCTCACGGGAGCTATGGCGAGCCCGTTGTAGTCGAGCGTCACACGTCGTGGTATGCGGGTGCGGAAGTAGAGCACACAGTCGCCCACGACCTCACACAGATTGGTCGCCGTGAGAGCCGTTTCGGAGCCAATCTTGCCAAAGCGGTCTGCCACCTTTATGAGCCTCTTCAAATCCTTGCTCATCTCCTCAATCGCCTCCTCGGGGACACTTTGTGAGCGGAGGTATTCCATCCACCCCATAAGCGAGGAGATGGGGGTGCCGAGCTGGTGGGCAGTCTCCTTGGCCAGACCTATCCAGACCCTGTTCTGCTCGTCCTGCTTGGAGGTGCGGAAGGTCATAAAGGCGAAGAATGCAAAGATTGCCACCACCGCCAACTGCACGTAGGGGAAGATGATGAGCCAATCCAGAAGTGCCGAGTTGCCATAGAAGAGTATGTAGTGGTAGCCACGAGGGGTAGTAATCTCTATCGGGGTGTTCTGTTTGGAGAGTTTAAGAAGGATCTTCATCCTCCTATCGGGGTGATTTACGATAGCCTCGGGGATGAGGTGCGATTTCTCCACCCTTCCGCTCTCGTTGAGTAGGATGTAGGGGATATTCTGATTGTGTACGACTTGGAAGATGAGGGGGTCGTTGTGGGTGCTCTCGCCCATACGCTCCATTGCATACGACCAGAGGGCCATTTCATTCATCTCCTTTTGTTGGAGCATACGCGAGAGGCGGGTGGAGAAGAGGATGGAGAGCGAGCCGATGACCACCGCCACGACAATCACCAGCACCCTCTTGCGATAGGGCGCTTTCTTGATTCTCTGCCACAATTTTTCTCCAAAGTCTTTCATCTCTTTTTTCTGTTGTTTTGCGACTTTTAGTTTTGCGACTTTTCAATAAAAGATCGCCCAAAAATTTTCAAGACAGACCTTTCTCTGCCTTAATGATAATTACTCGTCACACAGATTGTCTGCTCACTTTTTCTCCGTATCCTGTGTGGTGCGGATTGTGTTGTAGCGCTCCGTGTCGCGGAGCAGCTCAATGGCCATATCCAACTCCGTATCGCTACCGAGCATATGGGCAGTGGCACCCTCCGAGTAGCAGTAGCGGCTCACGAGTTGGTTCTCGATAATACTCTGCAACTCTTTCTTGTAGAGGAGCAGGTTGTCGCGAGTGTCGTTGGTGATTTTCCTCTCTATCTCTGCCATCTCGGTCGACATACTCTCCTCCCAACGCTCCTTCTCGGCAGCCCTCTTGAACTCCCGCCAGAGGCGGTTGGCATAGCTCTCCCACACAACCTTCTTGTCGGACATATATGTGAGAAACTCTTCGTAAGCCTCGTCCGAGAAGTGATACTCGGTGGGAACAATGGCTCCCTCCAACTCCTCATAGTGGCGTGTGCAGTAGTCGGCCAGAAAGTCGTCCACAAATCCCTGGGCATAGACCACGACGGCAAAGGAACTCACATACTCGGGCTCGACCTTCACGTCGGGCATCACACCGCCACCATCATAGACCTTTCTGCCGAGTGAGGTGCGAAACTCGCGAATGAGCGAGTCGGGAATGGTCTGTGCCATCCCTTCGCCATTGTGTGCGGCATAGTCGAGCGCCTGTATGCACCTGCCGCTTGGGAGGTGATATTTGGCGGTTGTGAGTTTCATATGGGAGTCATAGCCGAGAGGAATGGTGCTCTGCACCAAGCCCTTGCCGTATGTGCGCTGTCCTACGAGCACTGCTCGGTCGTAGTCCTGCAAAGCACCCGACACAATCTCCGCAGCCGAGGCCGAGGAGCTGTCGACAAGTACCGCAATGGGGGTCTGTTCGTCGATGGGGGGTGTCTGGGTGTTGAACGTGGTGTTGTCCGCATTTTCCGAGCGGGTGCTCACCACCTCGCTACCAAGCGGCAGGAAGAGCGAGAGAATCTTCACGGCCTCCTGCAACAGACCACCCGAATTGCCACGATAGTCGAGCACCAAGGAGGTCATACCCTGTGCTTTGAGGGCCTCGTATGCCTTCAAGAAGTCGGCGCTGCAATCCTCCGTAAAGTCGCTATGGTTGATGTAGCCCACACCCTCGGCGACCATTCCATAGTAGGGGATGCCGGGTATGGCTATGCGTTCGCGTCTTATTTTCAGGCTCTGACGCTCGTTTGTGGGGAATTTCTCGACAGTTAGGCGGATGTCGCTTCCTGCATCGCCCCTCAATAGGGAGCTCACCTTGTCGGTCGTATAGCCCTTGGCACTCTCGCCATCTATCTCCACGATGCGGTCGCCTGGGCGAATGCCTGCACGGTCGGCTGGCGAGCCCTTATAGGGCTGCGAGAACTCCACATAGTCGCCCCTCTGACGGATGAGCGAGCCGACACCGCCATACTTGCCAGTGGTCATTTGCTCAAACTCGGCCATCCTCTCCGAGGGGATATACTCGGTATAGGGGTCGAGAATCTTGGTCATACCATCGGCCGCCGCCCCCAAAATCTTGTCGCTATCGACCTTGTCGACATAGAAGAAGTTGATGGAGCGCAACATATTGGCGAGCACCTCAAAATTCTTGCCCACATCGAAGAGCCTATCCTTGGACGCAGCCCCGAGCAGCAGGCACCCTGTGAGCCCCGCTGCCACGAGTAAATATTTCGCAATCCTCCTCATTCTTCTACCTTGTGCCACTCGTCAGACCAACAATGCGGAAGCGTACGACCTCCACCTCTTTGCGCAAACCGGCGATCTCCACCGCCTCCTCTCCGATGGGAGTCAGCGTGAGTGCCTCGTCGCCCACATTGATAATGCGCTTTCCGATGCTCCTCGCACGGAACACCATAGCGCCCTCCTTACTCTCCTCCACGAGGCGATAGCCACTCATCTCCATCGCTTGGAGAATCTCTGCCTTGTGCACCTTGGGGGAGCAATGGATTGTTGCGCTTGTGAAACCATAGGCTGGAAACGCAAGCGAGATGCCAACCATCGCAATTAGGAGTATCGCCCCCCTATAACCGAGGAGCTCCGAGGGGTTGATGGCGAGGGTTTTGGTTGCGATCATCGCGCCAAAGAGCACCGCCACGAGCACCACGAGTTTCAACAAGTGGCGCAGCGCCCTACCTACATAAGACGAAAAGTTATTTTTGTTATTGTTCATCGCTCATTATTGTGTTACTACTCAATCTCTACTTTTGGAATGCCAGAATCGTATCCCTCGCCTGCTCCATAAGCCAATGGGGAGTGGATGTGGCTCCACATACACCCACATTCTCCACACCCTCGAACATCTCACGGGTGAGCTCCTCGGGGGATTCGATCTTTACGCTGTTGGGGTTGGCGCTGTGGCACGCCTCGAAGAGCACCTTGCCATTGGAACTCTTCTTGCCACAGACAAAGACAACCATGTCGCACTCCTTGGCAAAGGCGCGCAGGTGCTCCTCCCTACCAGCCACCTGACGGCAGATGGTATCCCTTACGATGACACTCTCGGGATTTGTGGAGCGGCGCATCACCTCGTCCCTCACCTCCGCAAAGAGCGCGAGGCTCTGGGTGGTCTGCGAAAGCAGGAAGATGGGCTTCGAGAAATCGACTCCCTCCAAGTCGGCAACCTTCTCCACAACCCTTGCCCTGTCCTCAATCTGACCATTCAGACCGACCACCTCGGCGTGACCCTTCTTGCCGAGGATGAGCACCGTACCCCCCACCTCACGCATCTGGCGGTCTGCCTCGACGGTGAGTTTTTGGAGCTTGGCAACTACGGGGCAGGTGGCATCCGCATAGCCGAGCGAGAGGTTGCCGAGAGTGGCGTATGTGCTCTTGGGCTCTCCGTGTGCGCGGATGAGAATCCTGCTCTCGGGTGTGGGCTCAATGTCTGCGAGGTCGGCGTGGGAGATGGTCCTCACCCCGAGGCTCTCCAAGCGTGCGACCTCCAAACCGTTGTGTACGATGTCGCCCAGCGAATAGACCCTCTTGCCCTCCGCCACGAGCTCTTCCGCCTTCGATATGGCACTCACCACACCATAGCAGAATCCCGATTTGTTGTCTATTGTTACTTTCATACTTCTCTCCTTTTCCTTATTTACAGACCCCTCCGCCCATTCGGGCACCTCCCCTAACTTAGGGGAGGAAAATTGGGGATCTTGGTTCAATAATTTCGATATGGCTGCGATTATCATATCGCTATTGCGCCATACGGCAATATTAGGAACTCTTATAACTCTTATACCCTCCCTTGCAAGGTAGGCATCTTTTCTTTTGTCGTGTGCAATGTGCTCCTCTGTTTGGTGCTGGATTCCATCCACCTCAATGCCTATTTTTGCACTTGGACAGTAGAAATCCAATATGTATGGTCCTATTGAGAACTGTCGTCGCCATCGTAGCCCCTCGATTTGCCTTCCTTTCAACATTTGCCACAAAACTCTCTCTTCGGGTGTTGATTTGTGACGTAGTTTTTTTCGCTCTTCGAACTGCTCGGGTTGGTTATGTGTGCGCTCTTTGTCCATACAAATGCAGAGGTATTCTCCCTCGGTTGATTTTGTTTCCCATATATCTCCTCCCCTAAGTTAGGGGAGGTGCCCGAATGGGCGGAGGGGTCTGTGAAAGAGCTTCTTAATTCTCCACTCTCTCCCTGAAAATTGCTTCGAACCACTCCATCTCTTCGGCGAGTGTCATACCGCCATTGTCGAGAGTGATGGCATCGTCGGCCTTGCGCAGGGGGCTGATGGCGCGGTTTTGATCGAGGTGGTCGCGCTGGCGGATATTCTCCACAATCTCCTCGCGGCTCACCTCCTCGCCCTTGGCCAGAAGCTCCTGATACCTACGCTCGGCCCTCACCTCGGGGTCGGCGGTCATAAAGATTTTGAGCTCCGCATTGGGGAAGACCACGGTGCCAATATCCCTGCCATCCATCACGACGCCCTTGTCGCGGCCCATCTCCTGCTGCATAGCAACGAGGCGTGCCCTCACCTCGCCGATAGCGCTCACGGCACTCACGAGGTTGCTGACGGCGATTGTACGGATCTTGCCCTCCACCCATTCGCCACCGACATAGATGTCACTCGCACCACGATCGGGGTTGAAACGGAAATCGATGTGTATGCGATCGAGGTTGGCCACGAGGCGCTCTTCGTCGAGGATGCCGTTGTTTACGCAGCCGTGCTCGATAGCCCAGAGGGTCACGGCACGATACATTGCGCCCGTGTCGATGAAGATGTAGCCCAAGTGGGCGGCGACCATCTTTGCAAAGGTGCTCTTGCCACACGAGGAGAAGCCATCGACGGCTATGACTATCTTTTTACTTTGTTTTGAAAAGTTCATTGAAATGTATGTCTATTTGAAGATTCGAAATCATAGAGATCAGGAGCGACACGCCGATGAGGGTGATGATGATGCCCGATATACGGTTGATCCAGAGCATATGTCGTGGGCGGAAATACTTCCTCACGACCTTCATCACGGAGGCGATGATGAACCACCAGCCCGAACAGCCTGCAAAGATGCCCAAAATCATCGAGGCATTGGAGAAGGCGTTGCCGTCGGCATCGTAGAAACCCATCGACTTGACGGTGGCGATGAGTGCCACGTGTACGAGAATATAGGCCGGATTGGCGAAGCTCAACAGGAAGCCCGAAACGTAGTCCCTCCAATCGGTCTTATCCTTCTCGGCCTGATTTCGCCTGATCTGCATCTGTGGCTTTTTCAGGAAGATATTGACACCAAAGGTGGCAATGAAGATTCCGGCGATGCACTTGATAAGGAGCATATTACCCTCTATGAATCCCGTCACAAACGAGAGCGAAAAGAAGGCGATGGAGGCGTAGAGTGTGTCGCTTGTGGCGATACCGAGTCCTGTGACGACACCCGAGCGGATACCCTTGCTGATATTGCGTTGGAGGCAGAGGATTGCAGTCGGGCCGGGAGGCATCGAAGCCATGCAGCCCACCATCAGGCCGCCAAGAAAAGTCATTAACCACATATTATTTCTGTTTGTTCCTTTAATTTTGTTTCTGATTGAACAAATTTCACCAACTACAAAGGTAGTCATTTTTTGGTGAGCCGACACCCCTTGGAGGGGGAAAATAAAAAATTTTACTCCCACGGAGAGTATTATCTTGCCAAAAAAGTTATTTTTGTAAAAAATAAAGCCTATTTATGAGAATTTCGTTGAAAAGATACCAGAGGGCTCTCCTCGCGCTCCTCTCGATTGTGTTGCTCTCGCTCGGATGGCTTCGTGTGAGCGGCCTGCCACTGCTTGTAGCATTTGTTCCCCTGCTGCTCATCTCCGCTTCATACGGCGAGGGGCGCAAGGATTGGTGGCGTATGGCGGGCTGGGTGGCACTTGTGATGGGTGCGTGGTGTGTGGCCACCTGCTGGTGGATATACTACGCCGCGGCTGTGGGCATCATCGCCGCCACCATCATCCAGATGCTCCTCTTCGGAGGTGTCTTTATGATTTTCCACTCCTTCTCCAAGCGAGCACGCAAGCCCCACGCCTACACAACCCTCATTGCGGGTTGGCTCTGGGCGGAGCATCTCTACCTCCACGGCGAGATCTCGTTCCCTTGGTTGGTCTTGGGCAATGGCTTTGCGGGCGATGTGTGGGCTATTCAGTGGTATGAATTTACGGGCGCACTCGGCGGCTCGCTGTGGGTGTTGTTGGTCAATGTTCTCCTCTTTGAGTGGATTTTGAATCGCAAGAATAGGGGGCTGGGTATCACTGCGGCTCTGTTTGCAGTTGTACCCATTGTCGTTTCGCTCGTGGTGGGTGGGCTCTACAAGGAGAATCCCGACGCACAGAAGGCTACCGTAACGCTCATTCAGCCCAACATAGACCCCTATGAGGAGAAATACACCCTCCCCGTCGAGGAGCAGTTGGAGATTATCTCGGAGCTTATCGACGAGGCTCCCGAGGATGTGGACTACATCGTTATGCCCGAAACGGTCATTGGCGATGCGGGCGACCCCATCTGGGAGCACAACCACTTCGGCAGTCGTTCTGTGCGCGCTATGGAGCGTGCGAGGATGGCGAAGAACCCCGAGTCGCAACTCATCGTCGGAGCAATGACCTACCACCGCTACAATAGCGAGGCGGACGCTTCGGCAACGGCACGCAGGAGTGGCTCGCTGTGGTATGACCGCTACAATGCCGCCCTCGCACTCGATAGGGATTCGACCCTCAAAGTGAGCCACAAGTCGCGCCTTGTGGTGGGTGTGGAGAAGATGCCATATATGAATCTGCTGAAACCCCTCGAAAAGCTCATTGTCGATATGGGCGGTACGACGGGACAGCTCGGCACGGACAGGTATCGTCGCACCTTCCTGCTGCGCAACAGCCGCTTTCCCTATGGCATTTCGGTCGCTTCGCCCATCTGCTATGAGTCGGTCTATGGCGACCACTTCGGAGCCTTCACGGCCGATGGTGCCCAGTTGATGATGGTCATCACCAACGATGGCTGGTGGCACGACACGGAGGGCTATCGCCAACACTTCTCCTACTCTCGTTTGCGCGCAATCGAAACCCGCCGTTGGGTGTGCCGTGCGGCAAATACGGGCATCAGCGGCTTCATCTCCCCCAAGGGCGAGGTGTGCCAGAGCCTCGGTTGGGACAAGCGTGGCGTGCTCACAATGGATGTCACCCCCTCGCGCAATGTGACCTTCTACGCAAAGGCGGGCGACTACCTCGGCAGGCTCGGAACATACCTCTTCATCCTATCGTTGCTCTACTATGTGAGCTATCGCATAAGGCAGAAAAACCACCTCTTAAATAGCAAATAATAGACCTGATATACGATGAATTACACCCAGACTACCAAATTCCTCTTCAACTCCTTCCCCTCATACCAGAATGTGGGCCCCGGTGCCTATAAGGAGGGACTCGGGGGCATCACCGAGATGTGTTGCCGCCTCGACAACCCCCAGCGCAACTACCTGACAATCCACGTTGCGGGCACCAATGGTAAGGGCTCCACCTCCCACATCCTCGCCTCCGTGCTCCAACAGGCGGGCTACTGCGTGGGACTCTTCACCTCGCCCCACCTTGTGGATTTCCGTGAGCGCATCCGTGTGAATGGCGAGTGCATCAGCGAGCGCGAGGTTGTGAATTTTGTGGCGGAGCACAAGGAGGAGATGGTTGCTCTCGGGCTCTCCTTCTTCGAGATGACCACCGCAATGGCATTCCACCACTTCTCGGAGTGCGGCGTTGAGGTGGCTGTCATCGAAACGGGATTGGGCGGCAGGCTCGACTCGACCAACATAATAACCCCAATTCTCTCGGTCATCACCAACATCGGCCTCGAACACACCGCAATGCTTGGCGACACAATCGGCAAGATTGCCTTTGAGAAGGCGGGTATCATCAAACCCGAGGTGCCCGTGGTGGTGGGTGAGAGTAACCCCGAGAGCGATGTGGTCTTCGACGATAGGGCTGCCGAGTGTGGCTCGATGTTGGTCTATGCCGACAGGGAGTGGGAGGTTATGGAGAGTGAGCCTTCGGGCGAGAGGATGCGCTACCACATACAGCGCCCCCGCGATGGTCGCACACAGATTCTCGATCTGGACCTGATGGGCTCCTATCAGCGTAAGAATATCATCACTGCCCGCACGGCTGTGAGCATTTTGCGCCACTACACACCCCTGAACATCTCCACACGAGCACTCGTTGAGGGTGTCCGCACGGTGGTGGAGAGCACGGGCCTTATGGGACGTTGGCAGAGGTTGGGCTCCTCGCCAAGGGTCTATTGCGACACGGGACACAACGCCCACGGTTTCTCGGAGGTGGTCCGCCAAATCCGTGAGCAGGAGCACAAAAAACTCTATATGGTCATCGGTATGGTGAACGACAAAGACTTCGATGCGGTCATCCCCCTGATGCCCCACGAGGCATACTACATCTTCACCCGTGCCTCTGTTGCACGTTCGCTTCCCGCCGAGGAGTTGGCAGACAAATTCCGCCACGAGGGCTTCGAGGGTGAGGTTGTGCCCGATGTGCAGGCGGCCTACCGCAGGGCAATAGAGCTCGCCGATAGTGACGACTTCGTATTTGTGGGTGGTAGCACCTTTGTGGTTGCCGACCTGCTCGCCGACAAATAGTGGGCTGCAAATCCCCCGACTTGACAGATTGAGATGATGAATAGAAAAATTGCAATTATTGTTTTGATGCTTCTTGCCCTCTGCGCCCCCGTGCAGGCGGGCGATAGGGCCAAGGGTGCTCTCTCCTATGAGGGTTTTATGGGTGGTATGATGCTCCACACGGGTTGGGGCTCGGTGGGTTCCATTACGGTCGGCAGCTCCGCGCCACAAGAGATGAAAGGTATGCCCTCGGGCATTGGCGGTGCGCTGAAAATACGCCTCGGCAACCACCTGCGTGTGGGCACCGAGGGCTACTCCTCCGCCCTCACATACGGCACTTGGAACTCCTCGCTATCAATAGGGTGGGGTGGTCTGCTGGTCGATTGGTCTGTTCCCATCGGACGTGTTGCACCATACTTCGGTGTGACCATCGGTGGTGGCGTGGTGAAAAACCTCACGCTCAGTGCCACCCCTGCACAGGATACCATCCCCGAAGAGAATATCTCCTATCGTCAATATGGCATCGGCGTTGTCGTACCCTTTGTGGGTGTCGATTATGTCCTTACACCCCGTATCTCTCTCACATTCAAGGCCGACCGTATGTGTGCCCTCGGCTCCTCGGTGGATGCTTTCGACTTTCCGAAGGGGGTGAGGTGCTATGTGGGATTTATGTTCAGCCATTAGGCGAGCACATCTCGTGGGCGATTTCTTCGTTATGCTTGCGCTCGAAATCCTCATTTACACCAAAGTAAACTGCGGTTTCTCGCACTGCGCAAACCTTGAACTCGCCTCACGATATGCACTCGCTGGGGATGATTATTCCCCCTCTAAGTTAGAGGGGGTGCCCGAAAGGCGGGGGCGTGTGTTTTACAGACCTCACACCTGCTTCGCAGACCCTATCATAATTTAGGAGAGGGAAAAGAGTGACGGGAGTGACAGGAAAAATAGGAGTGACAAGAAAGCTATAATTTCCTATAAGCCCTATGAGCCATATATGCCCTAATGCGAGTTTTACGAATTGCGCACGTTTGTAGTGCTCACAAAACCAAAACCTTACATTACGCCAAATTCGTGAAACTCACGTTAATTAGGAGAGAAACATACATTTTATAAATTATAACGATATGGATAAAAAGGATCCTCAGCACTCTATTTTATATATTATGCTATTTCTGTCCTCTATTGCGATAATAGCGGCAGATTTTAGCAGTGGTAAAATGGTGAATGTTTGGTACGGAGTTTTCTTTGCAATTATTGTGGCAGATTATATCTGCTTGCAAATTTTTCGCAAGAGGATGCCCTCTGACCCATTTGTGAAATACCATAAGGTGTTGAAGTTATTGTGTGTCATAGGTTTTGTGATGGATATTCTTGTGAAGTGTCTGTTTTTAATTGTTGAGCCCAAATTCCGCAGTAGCATTATGATAGGTGTTATCTGCCTATTTGCCCTG
>JAEIGA010004157.1_pt1 | contig 22404 bp, 17 predicted proteins | sample 9270691 | NCBI WGS metagenome assembly JAEIGA01 (sample SAMN17057246, study PRJNA624740) | gut metagenome | biome: biome; isolation source: fecal sample | host: Bos grunniens | place: China: Xizang | collected 2019 | reverse complement strand
TGAGACCTCTCTTTCTCTGAATGAGGTCCTCAAGGGTATGGGAATGACTGATGCCTTTGATAAGACAAAGGCTGACTTCGGTGCCATGGTAAATGCTGATGACATGTTCATCAGTCTCATAAAGCAGGACAGCAGGATCAAGGTCGATGAGGAGGGTGCTGAAGCGGCAGCCATCACTAAACTTCAGCTTGACGGAGCTGTCTTCCCTGAGCAGCAGGAGCCTGTCAAGTTCCATGCAGACCGTCCGTTCATCTATCTGATAGAGGAACAGTCATCCGGCGCGATCTTCTTTGCCGGAGTCAAGTGTAAATGATAAAAGGTCCCGGAATTCCGGGACCTTTCTTATGCTGAATACAAGTTGTTTTGAGTCAATGCCTAGCAGAGCTTGGACTTGATGTACTCTATGCGTTTTGCAAATTCGTCCTTTCCGATGAGGGTTACGATGTCAGCGATGCCGAGGCCGCTTGATGCTCCTACGAGGGCGAGGCGGAGGCAGTTCATCACCTTGCCCATAGGCCACTCGTTGCCGCGGATGTACTCCTCGAGCGGACCCTCTAACGAAGCCTTGGTGAATTCGCCGTCAAAGCCGAGGATGAAGTCTGCAGCCTGAAGCGCGAGAGTGTAGTTCTCTTCCTTCCAGAACTTTGCGGCATCTTTCTCTACGAACTCGGTCGGAGCGACGAAGAGGTATGAAGCGATATCCCAGAAGTCAGCAACGAATGTCGCTCTTTCCTGAATCAATGCCACGACTCTCTCCACATATTGGCGTGAGAAGATCCTGTTCTCGAAATCTGCACCTGCAACGTTCATTGCAGAACCAGCGGTAAGTGCGCAGGCCGGACAATCAACTATCTGAAGTCCATGTGATTCAAGCACAGGGATATAGAGCGTTGCGAGCTCCTCTGCACTCTTTGTGCGGAGATACTCCTTATTGTACCACTTTGCCTTGTCTGCATTGAAACGGGCGCCTGACTTGATGACTCTCTCGAGGGAGAAGGCAGCTGTAAGCTCCTCGAGTGTGAAAAGCTCCTGCTCTGTACCAGGGTTCCATCCGAGCATTGCGAGAAGGTTCACGAATGCCTCAGGGAAGTAACCGTCCTCACGATATCCTCGCGATACCTCGCCCTCTGAATTCACCCACTGTAGCGGGAATACAGGGAAACCGAGGCGGTCGCCGTCGCGCTTGCTGAGCTTGCCCTTGCCGTCCGGCTTGAGAAGGAGGGAAAGATGTGCGAAGCGAGGCTGGGTCTCTGTCCATCCGAAAGCTTCATAAAGAAGGTAGTGCAGCGGAAGCGACGGAAGCCATTCCTCGCCGCGGATCACCTCTGTGATCTCCATGAGGTGGTCGTCCACGATGTTCGCGAGGTGGTAGGTAGGGAGCTCGTCGGCTCTCTTCCAGAGCACCTTGTCGTCAAGTGTCGCTGTATTTACTTCTACATGTCCGCGGATGAGGTCGTCCATCTTTACGACTCTGTTCTCCGGCATCTTGAAGCGGATGGTCCAGTCTGTGCGGGTCTCGAGCAGCTCCTTCCATTCTGCCTCAGGCATTGAAAGCGAGTTGCGGAGTCCTTCGCGTGTGGTCTGGCCATAGATGAAGGTCTGTCCCTGAGCCTCCATTTCAGCTCTCTTCGCGCCGAGTTCCTCAGCTGTGTCGAATGCATAATATGCAAAGCCGCCTTCCACGAGCTGCTCTGCGTACTTGCGGTAGATAGGCTTTCTCTGGCTCTGACGGTACGGAGCATGCGGATGACGCTCAGAAGCGGTCTCTACTACATTTCCTTCTGCGTCAACACCTTCGTCCGGAACGATGCCGCACCAGTTGAGCGCTTCGATGATATATTTTTCTGCTCCAGGTACAAATCTCTGTGAGTCAGTGTCTTCAATTCTGATGATGAAGTCTCCTCCACGCTGCTTTGCGAAGAGGTAGTTGTAAAGGGCTGTCCTGACGCCGCCCATATGGAGCGGACCTGTCGGAGATGGAGCAAACCTTACTCTTGTTTTCCTTGTCATATATTCTATTGTTAAATCAGGGCGCAAATATACAAAAAACTCTAGTCTTCACGTTTCTCTGACGAACGTGATTTTCTTCTGATGGCTGCGACATGCTCAAGTTCGCTGCGGCTGACGCCCTCTCCTACGAGAAGCACAGGCTTCTGGCCGCCTTCGAAATTGATCTTCTTGCGTACGTCGTTCTTGTTGTAGCCTATCTTTAGTGTCCTCACTTCAGGAAGCTCTATGCCGTCCTCGGTGGCAGCGCTGTTCTTCCTGTAAGTGAAGTTGCTGTCTATCATGATGTAGTTGCCGAGGTCGCCTCCGTTGATTTCGCTGATCATGTTCATTCTGAAGCCTGTGGCGATTACGGTGATGTTTACCCTGTCGCCGAAGTCAGGATCCTCGTTGAAGACGATGCCGCTCTTGAAGTTGTTGGCTCCGCCGGTGTATTCGTTCACGAGCTTGTTCACCTCTTCGAGCTGTTTCATCTTCATACCCTGGGCGCTCTTCGGAACTGTGATGTTCAGAAGTACGTTCTTGGCTGTCTTGAGGTCGAAATCGTTGAGAAGAGGGGATTCGAGGGCGCTTCTTACTGCATCCTCCACCCTGTTCTCGCCTGTGCCTGTGCCGCAGCCCATCAAGGCCATGCCGCTGTTCTTCATCATGGTCCTGATGTCGTTGAAGTCCACATTGATATGACCTCTGTGCTTTATGATTTCAGTGATGCCTCTGACTGCGGTAGCGAGCACTTCGTCAACCTTCGGGAAGGCATCCTGCAGGAGCAGGTCTCCGTAGAAGTCGTAGAGTTTCTCGTTGTTGATGATCAGGAGACTGTCTACGTTCTTCTCGAGCTCATTGATTCCGTCTATCGCCTTGGACATGGACTCGTTGCCCTCGCTCTTGAACGGAAGGGTCACGACTCCGACAGTAAGTATGCCCTTCTTCTTCGCCATCGAAGCTATCACTGGAGCAGCACCTGTTCCCGTACCGCCACCCATGCCGGCTGTGATGAAGAGCATTTCTGTATTTGTGAGCACTTTCTCCTCTATGACATTCTGTGAGTCGAGAGCTGCATTACGTCCCTTGGTAGGGTCGCAGCCTGCTCCGAGTCCCGATCCGAGCTGGATCTTTACAGGGACGTCGCTGTTGTCCAGTGCCTGTGAGTCTGTGTTGCAGACGATGAAGGTACAGCCTTCGATGCGCTGCCTGTACATGTAATCGACAGCATTACAGCCGCCACCGCCGACTCCGACTACCTTGATTATAGAGTCAACGGACAACCAGTCCGATGGTGTTATGAGATTATCCATTCCTTCCATTGCTGTCATGCTTTTATTCGTTAATTTCCTGATTCACATTGTCGTAGAGACCTGCTGCCATGTTCTCGATCTTGGTCCATACCACCCTGAGAGGCTTGAAGCTGTCCCTGTTCTTCTTCGGCTTCTTCACTACTTCCACCTTCTCGATCTCGTCATCCCTGAAGATGGTTGTCTGTATGGTCTCTTCTTCCTTCTCCTCTTCCTTTTCCTCTGCTGCAGCCGGTTCTGTAGGGGTATAGACGATATCTACATCCGATGGCCCGGCCTGTCGCTGCGGCATCGAGTTGAAGATCTCGAATGCGTCCTTGTCTGCGTATGAAGGACTCTCGTTTCCCTCTGTCACCGCTGCTGTGGCCTCCGGCATCGCGCCGATGTAGTCTCCCTGCGCGCAGTTGCCCATCTCGTCCCTGGCAGCCAGAAGCAGACCGAGAGAAGTCGTTGCCGAGGTCTCGCTGAGTCCGTCACAGCCCTGATGTGAGAAGTGGTTCTGCGCATATCCTGTCCTGACGCGGTATCCCGAGATGTCGTAGATGAAGTTGCCGAGGTTAGGAAGCTGTGCGCAGCCGCCTGTCACCACGATGCCGCTTCTGAGGGAATCGGCGAACCCGCTCTGGTAGATCTCGTATATTATTGCCATGACGATTTCCTCCACTCTGGCTGTCACGATTTCCGAGAGATACTTGACCGGGAGTTTCTTCTCCGGCTCAGTGCTGTTGCTCATGATGTGGATGATCTTCTCGCTCAGGCTCTGGAGCTTCTCAGGCATGCAGGCGCCATAGGCGAGCTTGATGTTCTCGGCGAGTCTCTCTGATATCTGACATTCGCTCTTGATATCGTCTGTGATGTTTTTTCCGCCGAAAGGTATCGATGCGTAGTGGCGCATGATGCTGTCCTGGTAGATGGTGACGGATGTACATCCTGCACCGAAATCTATGAGGGCTACTCCGTTCTCCATTTCGGACGCTGTAAGCACGGCCTTGGCAGTTGTGTCGGCAGTGAAGTATTTCTTCGTTCCGGTGATGCCGACCTTGCTCATCACCTGGTCTATCTTCTTGAGGTCGCTCTTCTTGCCTATGAAGATCTTGAAGTTTCCCTCGAGGACGCTGCTGGTCATGCCTATGATGTCGTTCTCGATGATCTGGAAATTCTCTCCGTCAGAGAATGACTGGGCTACTGCGCCATAGATCGCCTCCCTTTCCGGATTGTTGAGAGGGTAGGCCTCTTCTGCGAGACTTTTGAGGAATGCTATGTCCTCTGCAGTGATGTCGGAATCCTCCTCTCTGTCAGGAAGTTCGGCCTTGCTTGTCTCCTGGCGTACAGGGAATTTAGGCATGCCGACAACAGCCTGGGTGATTTTTATTCCAAGCTCTTCCTCAGCTTCCGCTATCAGTCTTCTGAGCGGTTCGGTCACGTGCATGACATTGAATACGCTGCTGTATCTGATACCTGCAGAAGCAGTTTCCTTATAGTAGATGATCTGGATGTCGCTGCCGTTCACCTTTGCTACTGTGATTGCCAGTTTCGATGATCCGAGATCTATTGCAACAATGTGTTTGTCGATGATATCCATATTCCGTATTATTTTCTGCAGACGATCTGTCCGTCGTATTCCACACTTACTGTCCTGTAATCTGTCTTCTCTTCCTTCGAGGCTATGGCAGTATAGTAACTTTCCAGCCTGCTGAATTTGTTCTCTATATTGACAGGCTGTCCGAAGAGGAACTTCTCCCTGCCTTCGCGAGGTATGAGTGTCAGCTCACCTCCGTCGCTTACATGGATCTGGACTATCCTGTCCTTCCATGTGCGGCTTGTCTCTATATATCTTATGACATTCATGATTCTGTCGAACCATGCCTTCTCCTTAGGGTCTTCTATGGTACCTTTGTGGCCGCTCTTCATGTTGACGGGAATCTCGCCGTCAACGATCTGCACATGCGAGGCGTAGCTGCTCTGCAGCGGGAATACGAAACCCTCGATGTCGGCGTAGAAGCCGCCTTCTGCTTTCTGGAATCTCACGACCGGACGTCTCTGTGTCACGCGTATGTGCAGCAGACCGTCCTTGGTGACGAATGCCTCGCTTTTCATTACCGCGCTTCTGCCGTCGATGATCTTCTCTATCTTGCACAGGTCCATGCTGTCCAGCGGCATGCCCATGTACTGGCCGTATTCCTTGTCCAGGAATTTCCTGATATCGGCGCTTGAGACAAAGTCGTTTTCCAGACTGTCCAGGATCTCGATGTCAAGTCCCGTGCATTTAAGCGGCTCGCGGCTTGCCTTGCCTGCGAGGATGGCGGCTGCAATGCCTCCAACTATCACAAGCCCTACGGCAGCTATTATCAAATATCTTACAGCCTGTTTCATTTAGTCTATATGCTTCTTAAGCAGTTCTGTTATCGGTCCTATGAATCTGTCTATGTCTCCGGCTCCCACTGTGACGAAGACTTCCTTGTCCGAAAGTTCCATCCCCCTGAGGTGTTCCATCAGCTCCTCTTTCTTCAGAAGAACCTTGTCTTCTGTTGTGATGTTCCTGAAGATTATTTCAGAAGTGACTCCCGGTATAGGCTCTTCTCGAGCCGGATAGATGTCGAGCAGGATGAGCCTGTCAGCATTGCTCAGCGCCTCGGCGAAGCCGTCTGCAAAATCTCTTGTCCTTGTGTAGAGATGCGGCTGGAAGATCGCTGTAAGCCTGTAGCCGGGGAAATTACCCTTGATCGATGTCAGTGATGCTGTAATTTCCCTCGGATGGTGGGCGTAGTCGTCTATGTAGACGCATTTTTCAGTCTCGAGCTGTATGTCGAATCTTCTCTTCACGCCGGCGAATGTCGCGAGCGCCTTGCGTATCTTTTCCGGATCAAGGCCGTAGGTCAGTGCTATCGCCGATGCGGCAACCGCGTTCTCGATGTTGACCCAACCCGGTATTCCTACTATGCAGTCGCTGATTACTCCGCCCGGCCAGTGCAGGTTGAATCTGCTTCTGCCGTTGCCGTCTCCCTCGGTCAGTTCCGCGTAGAAGTCGGCGGCAGGGTCATCGTAAGAATAGGTCATGATCTTCGCCTTGGTATCAGCTTCGCTTATGTCAAGTCCATGCTTGGCTATCACGGTGCCCTTTACCTGCGATGCGAAGGCCTTGAATGCCTCGTGGATATGGGCCTCGTCTCCATAGATGTCGAGGTGGTCGGCGTCCATTGATGTGATGACCGCTATCTCGGGATAAAGCTGGAGGAAGGATCTGTCGAACTCGTCAGCCTCGACCACAACCACGTCGTTGCCGTGGATGAGCAGGTTGCTGCCGTAGTTCTTCGATATGCCTCCGAGAAAGGCCGAGCATCCCTCTCCTGTATCAGTGAAGATGTGGCTCAGGAAGGTGCTGGTGGTCGTTTTTCCATGTGTACCGGCAACGGCCATGCATCTCTGCCCGTCTGTGATCTCGCCCAGCATGCGGGAGCGCTTGATCACCCTGTATCCCTTCTCCTGCACATATACGAGCTCTCCCATGTCCTTAGGAATGGCAGGGGTATATACTACGAGTGTCGATTCCGTGTCCTTCGGTATGAAGCTGATGTTGTCTTCGTAATGGACCTCTATGCCTTCCTGCTCGAGTGCATGGGTAAGAGGAGACGGAGTCTTGTCGTATCCGCTGACCTTGAAGCCTCGCGCATTGTAGTATCTTGCGATGGCGCTCATGCCTATGCCGCCGATACCTATGAAATATATGTTTCTGTATTCTGCCATTATCCTATGATTCTGTAAACTTCCTCTGCTATGGTCATCGCTGCATCCCTTTTCGCGAGAGCGGCTATGTTCCTCTCCATAAGAGCGGTCTTGTCGCTGTTTTCTATCAGTGCACAGGCCACTTTCATGAGCTTTTCCTCTGCTTCTGTGTCCTTTACCATCACTGCCGCATTCTTTTTGACGAGTGCCATGGCGTTGTGGGTCTGATGGTCCTCGGCAACGTTAGGTGACGGAACGAAGATCGCGGCCTTGTGGACTGCGCAGAGCTCCGAGATCGAACTTGCGCCTGATCGTGAGATCACCACGTCTGCTGCAGCATAGGCCAGGTCCATCCTCTGGATGAAGTCGGAGTGCTGTATGTGCTTGAGCGTTTCACCTCCTATGCCGTTGGCCAGGGCTTCCTTCATGAACACGTCGATCTCAGGCTTGTAGTATTTGCCGCACTGCCATATGACTTCCAGATTCCTGCCTCCCGGACATCCGTCCTTTATCCACTTCTTCATGGATTTGTTGAGTGTGCCGCTTCCGAGGCTTCCTCCTACTATGAACAGATGCTTCTTCTTTGGGTCAAGGCCGTAATGGCTGAAGGCTTCCTCTCTCATCTGTGCGGTAGCAGGTATCATCTCCTTGCGTATAGGGTTGCCGGTGAGAATGATCTTGTCTGCCGGGAAGAATCTTTCCATCCCCTCATATGCGACGCAGATGCTCTCGGCCTTCTTTCCTACGATCTTGTTGGTCAGTCCGGCGAAGCCGTTCTGCTCCTGTATGAGAGTAGGTATTCCTAGCCTCTGGGCGGCCCAGAGCAGGGGAGCGCTGGCGTATCCGCCTACACCGATGGCGATGTCAGGCTTGAATTCCTTTATGATCCTTTTCGCCATACGTATGCTTCTGATGACCTTGAACGGCAGGGCAAGATTGGATAATGTCAGTTTCCTCTGCAGGCCGGCGACAGGCAGTCCTATGATTCTGTATCCGGCTGCCGGCACCTTGTCCATTTCCATTCTTCCGTCAGCTCCGACGAAAAGTATCTCGGTCTGAGGGTTAAGTTCCTTCAGCTTATTAGCGATGGAAACGGCCGGGAAGATATGTCCTCCTGTGCCGCCTCCGCTGATTATGACTCTAAGCTCCTTGTATTCCATATGGCTTAATCAAATCTTTCAAGTTGTTCTATGTCCTGAAGAGTAGCCTGTATCTCGTCCTCCTGCTCCCTTTCATAGATAGGTGCGGCGGCCTCTTCCTCTTCCTTGATCTTGTCTCGTGTCATTCGGCTGATCGAAAGGATGACTCCGAATGCGATGCTGAACATAAGGAAGGCGCTGCTTCCGTGGCTGATCAGCGGCAGTGTCTGTCCCGTCATAGGGCCTATGTCCACATTGACGAACATGTGCATGAAGGCCTGACCTGTAATCAGGAGGCTCAGTCCTCCTACAGCGACCTTGGCATATTCGTTGTCGCAGAGTCTTGCTATCATCGACCCTCGCGCGAGGAGGCTCACATAAAGCATTATCACAAGGAAGGCGCCCCATAGGCCGTACTCCTCTATGATGAAGCTGAACATATAGTCTCCGTACATTACCGGAACGAGGTATTTCTGCGTGCTGTTTCCGCTTCCCTTGCCGAGCAGACCGCCCTCGTGGACAGCTACCTTGGCTCCGAATGGCTGCTTGATCTTGTCAAGCACGTCGTAGAATTCAGCCGAGCCTTCCCTGTATTGCTCCAGACTCTGAGGGCTGTAGTCGGCCTCCAGACGTCCCAGGAGCGTTCCTACTCGCTTGAACATCTTGCCTTCGCTGGCCTTGTGTATGCCCACGATCATGAGCAGGACCACGATGCATACTCCTGCGGCAGCAAATATTTCCTTGAGCGGAATGCCGCCTACAAGCAGGGTGGCGATCAGGATGCCGCCGACGAAGATCGCGCTGGAGTTACTTCCAGGCATGATCATCACGCATACGATCATTACAGGAAGATAGAAGTACACCATTCTCTTCCAGAAAGGCTTCTTCAGGAAGGTCAGCTTCTCATGCTGGGAAAGGCTGTTTATAAGTGCGAAAGCCTTGCTTTCCCTGCCTTCCGCTATGTCCGCCTGATCCTTCTTGTATGTATGTACCGCCCAGGCAAGGTAAAGTACCATAGCCACTTTGACGAACTCGAACACATGTATCTGCTGGCCGAATACTTCGAGCGCCCTGAGCACACCGTTGGTCTTGATGGCCTTGATGAAACCGAAGTCTATTTCCATTATCAGCAGAAACAGGACGAAGACCGAGGCTATAAAGCCCAGCTGGGAGAAGAAGCGGAATATACCTATCTTCTTGACCCTGCACAGTCCCCAGATTATTCCGAGTCCGAGCACGGCAATGAGGATCTGCTCTCTGACTATACCGAGTCTGTCGCTGTCGGCAGTCACAAGCAGCGAGGTGGATGAGAATACGGCCAGTATGGAAATCATCACCAGCATGAACACAATGATCCATACGACCTTGTCTCCCTTTATGCTGTCGATGAAATTCCAGAATCCACGGCGGATTCCGGTCTCTGTGTTTACCTTGTTTTCCATATTCCTAAAGCTTCCTTACAGCCTCCTTGAACTGTCTTCCTCTGTCCTCGTAGTTCTTGAAAAGGTCGAAGCTTGCACAGCATGGAGACAGAAGCACCACGTCGCCTGCAGCCGCAAGCTTATGTGCGAGCTCGACTGCGTCCTTCGCAGAGGTCACGTCGTGGATTTCAGGTACGACGCCCTCGAAAGAAGTGTGGAACTTGCTGTTGTCCAGTCCCATGCATATCATGGCCTTGACCTTGTCCTTTGCAAGAGGAAGCAGGCTCGAATAGTCGTTGCCCTTGTCTGTGCCGCCTACGATCCATACTACCGGCCTTGTCTGGCACTCGAGAGCATACCATGCTGCATCCACGTTCGTCGCCTTCGAGTCGTTGATGTAAAGCACATCTCCGATGCTGAGCACCTTCTCGAGTCTGTGCTCTACCGCCTGGAAGGTCGAGAGGCCGTTTCTGATGGACTCGTTATCTATGTCCATGACCTTCGCAGCGATTGCTGCCGCCATGGAGTTGTATACGTTGTGTCTTCCGCCGAGAGCAAGTTCCTTGAGGAATACGTCGCATTCCTCCTCCTTGTATTTAACGACCATCTTGTCGTCCTTGAGGTAAGCTCCCTGACTCACCTGAGTCTTCTGGGTGAAAGGAAGTTTCTGTGCCTTGACCACGATCTGGTTGAGGTGGTTGATGGTGATTTCATCGTCAGAGCAGAAGATGAAGCAGTCGTCGTGCGACATGTTGCGTGTGATGCGGAACTTTGCCTTCACATAGTTCTCCATATCGTGTCCGTACCTGTCCAGGTGGTCCGGGGTGATATTGGTTATGATGGCGATGTCTGCCTTGAAGTCATATACGTTGTCAAGCTGGAAGCTGCTGAGCTCGAGGACATAGATGTCATATTTCTCAGTCGCTACCTGATATGCGTAGCTCTTGCCTATGTTGCCGCCGAGTCCTACATTGAGGCCCGCCTGCTGAAGGAGATGGTAGATAAGCGATGTCGTGGTGGTCTTTCCGTTGCTTCCGGTAATGCAGATCTTCTTCGCGGAGTCATATCTTCCCGCGAATTCGATTTCTGAGATTACATTGATGCCGCATCCCTCGATCTTCTGCACCATCGGAGCAGTGGAAGGAATGCCCGGGCTCTTGATTACCTCGTCAGCATTGAGGATGAGCTCCTCGCTGTGCCTGCCCTGCTCGAACGGAATGTTCCATTCGTTGAGGATTGATGCATATTCATCCGATACCTTTCCCATATCAGAAAGGAAAACATCGAAACCTTTAACCTTTGCGAGGACTGCGGAACCTACGCCGCTTTCGCCTCCGCCTAAAACTACGATTCTGGACATGATATATTGACTGACTGCTGTTTATCTAACCTTAAGGAGTGCTATTGTGATTACGGCGAGGATCATTCCTACGATCCAGAACCTGGTCACGATCTTTGCTTCAGGGAGAGCCTTGCCCGGCCACTTTACGACTGTCGGTATGCCTTCCTTCTGATAATGGTGGTGGAGGGGAGCCATCCTGAATATTCTTCTGCCCTCTCCGTATTTCTTCTTGGTGTACTTGAAGAAGCCTCTCTGGAGCAGCACTGATACGCTCTCGGCGAAGAATACTCCGCAGAGTACGGGTATGAGAAGTTCCTTTCTGATGAGTACTGCTGTGACTCCTATGATTCCTCCGAGCATGAGGCTTCCGGTGTCTCCCATGAATACCTGTGCAGGGAAGGTGTTGTACCAGAGGAAACCTATGAGCGCTCCTACCAGAGCGGACATGTAGACCGCCACTTCTCCACTGCCCGGTATGTACATGATGTTGAGGTATTCGGCGTTGAGTATGTTGCCTCCGAGCCATCCGAAGATTCCGAGAACTACACCTACGATCGCTGATGTGCCGGCTGCGAGTCCGTCCATTCCGTCAGTGAGGTTGACGCCGTTCGAGCATGCTGTGATCACGATGATGATCATAAGCACGTAAATAGCCCATTTTGTGTACCATCCGAATGTTCCCTTGAAAGGGGAGAGCCATTTGTAGTCGAATTCGTGGCTCTTGATGAACGGGATGGTAGTCTTTGTGCTCTTTATAACATCCTGCTTCACCATGGATGTCATGTTGTCTTTAACCGCGATGCCGTCATCGGTTATGGAAACGGAAATCTCTTCCGAAGGAGTCTGCTCCCTGACGACGATCTGGTCGCTGAAGCATACCGCAAGACCTATTGAAAGTGCCATGGCGCCCTGAGCGATGAGCTTGCCTCTTTCGCTCATTCCTTCCTTATTCTTCTTGAATACCTTGATGTAATCGTCTGTGAAGCCTATCAGGAAGAACCACACGGTGCTGATGAGCAGCAGCATGGTGTAGATGTTGGTGAGGTCTGCGAAGAGGAGAGCGGGAATGATGATGGATACGAATATTATGATTCCACCCATTGTAGGAGTGCCCTTCTTCTGCATCTGTCCCTCGAGCCCGAGATCGCGTATGGTTTCGCCGATCTGCTTCTTCTGGAGCCATCCGATTATCTTCTTGCCTGCGAAGATGGAAATCAGAAGCGCAGTGGTGAATGCTGCGATGGCTCTGAAGGAGAGATAGCCGAAGAGGCCCGCTCCGGGGATGTCTATTCCGAGTTCCTTGAAATATTCGAATATATGGTAAATCATCTTCTGTCGTTGTTTATTTAGTTCATCTGCTTGAAAATCTCCGAGACTATCTCCTTCTCGTCAAAATGTCTCTTTTCCGTACCTATGATCTGATAAGTCTCATGTCCTTTTCCTGCGAGCAGTATTGTTGCTCCCTGGCCTGCTATCATGATCGCCGTACGTATGGCTTCCTCCCTGTCTTCGATGAAAAGGGACTTGGCCCTTCCGCTTATGTCCATTCCTGCCTTGATGTCAGCCATGATGTCGCTGGTCTTCTCTGTACGGCTGTTGTCCGAAGTGACGATGATCCTGTCAGCGAGCTTCTGTGCTATCTGGGCCATTTCAGGTCGTTTGCTCTTGTCTCTGTCTCCTCCGCAGCCGAACAGGCAGATAAGTTCTCTGTCTGTAGCGATTTCTCTGAGTGTCTTGAGCACATTCTCGAGAGCGTCAGGAGTATGGGCGTAGTCTATGATCACTGAAATGTCCTTCGGGCCTCTGAGGTTCTCGAGCCTTCCGGGAGCCGGTCTGAGCGAGCTGAGTGCAATGAGCGTCTCCTCTTCGTCAGCGCCGAGCACCACGGCTGTCGTGTATATCGCGAGCAGGTTGTATGCGTTGTGCTGTCCGATCAGCGGGCTCCAGGTTTCCCTCGAATCCATGCGGAGCAGCATGCCCTCGAAGCTCTGTTCCATGATGCGGCATGTGTGGTCCGCGATGCTTCTGAGCGAGTATGTCACAACCTTCGCCTTTGTATTCTGCATCATGACCATGCCGTTGCGGTCGTCGATGTTTGTTATTGCATACGCGTCCGCGCTCAGGTTGTCGAAGAACAGCTTCTTGCATCGGAGGTATTCCGCGAAGGTCTTATGATAGTCGAGGTGGTCGTGGGTGAGGTTGGAGAAGATTCCGGCCTTGAACTTCAGGCCTGCCACTCTTTCCTGTTCTACACCTATCGAACTTACCTCCATGAAGCAGTATGCGCAGCCGGCATCTACCATCTCGCTCAGCAGCGAGTTGATGGTGAGCGGGTCTGAAGTGGTGTTCACGGCCTCGCTGCCTTTGCTTCCTACGTAATTGGCTATTGTGGAAAGGAGTCCGCAGCTGTATCCGAGGGTAGTGAACAATCTGTAAAGCAATGTGACTGTGGTAGTCTTGCCGTTTGTGCCTGTTATTCCGACGAGAGTAAGTTTCTCTGATGGATTATCGTAGAAGTTTGCTGCGATTATCGCTAGAGCATATCTTGATGACTCGACCTTTATCATAGTCACATCAGTCCTGCCGCTCTGCTGGATCTGTGCATCGGCCATTTCCTGATCCTCATACACTACCGCGCATGCTCCCTTTTCCAGAGCGGTGGCAATATAGCTGTGTCCGTCGCTGGCAAATCCTCTGACCGCAACGAAAAGCGAGCCCGGAGCTGCCTTTCTCGAGTCGTTGCATACGAGGCTTATCTCCTTTGACAAGTCTCCCTTGACGGCTGTAGCTCCGCATCCTGATATGATTCTTTCTATTGTCATTTGAGTACTATCCTTACTGTCTGTCCTTTACTGTATCTGCTTCCTGCGGCGGGGGTCTGGCTTACCACGTGGCCTACGCCCTCGTAGCTGCATCTGTATCCGTTGTTCTCTATGGCATAGAGCGCATCCTTGAGTCCCAGTCCCTTGAGGTCAGGAACGCCTGCGCTGCCGTCCTTTCCCGTCTCTATGTATTTTGCGGCCATTTCAGGCATCGCTCCTTCCTTCGTCAGTTCTTCTCCCCAACCGTCGTTCAGGGCCCATACGGCGTCCACTATGTCCTTCATCGCTGCTGCCGGATATGCTCCACCGTAGAAGTTCGCTCCCGTGAGGCCTGACCAGATGGTCACGATGGCTGTATATTTAGGGTTGTCTGCAGGGAAGAATCCCACGAACGATCCCTGGTGCTTCTTTCTTCCGTCCACGCTCTTGTATGGGTCTGAGCTGCCTTTCCTTTCTTCCTTGTCAAGCACGATTCTGGCTGTACCTGTCTTGCCCGCAACTTCGCATTTTGCTGTCTTGAGCCTCTTTGCCGTACCTTCCTCGGTCACGAGCTTGAGCGCTCTGGTGATGCTGTCGGCTGTCGCCTTCGAGCATATCGAGCCGTTGAGTACCTCAGGCTTGAATCTCTTCTCTATCTTTCCGCCCTTCTCTATTGCGTCGATCAGGTAAGGCTTCATCATCTTTCCGTCATTGGCGATAGCATTGTAGAACATCGCTATGTTGAGCGGAGTCTGCATTACGAGGTAGCCGATTGCTGTCGAAACGAGGTCAGTACCGCTCCATCCCTGAGATGCAGGATCTGGAATGAAAGGTTTTGTAGCACCCTTTTCAGTGAGGTCGAATTCATAAGCGTCAGGAGCGAGCTTGTATTCGTAGAGGCGGTCGATGAATGCCTTCTCATTCTTGCCGTAATAGTCCTTTATAAGGCGGCGGAATACATAGTTGGATGAAATCTTGAATCCTTCCGCTACGGTAATGAGGTCGCTCTTGGTCCTGTATTCGTACTTGACGATATAGTCATCCGGAGTCATCTTCGGGTACTCCTTCATCCTTCCGTGGTTGGTGGGTATCTGGGTCTCAAGCTCTACGTGGCCGTCTTCGAGCAGGGTGAGGAGAGAAACCGCCTTGAAGATCGAGCCGGGTTCGGCCGGTCTTCCTATCGCGGAGTTGAAGTATTCGCCCATCACATCCTTTGAACTTCTCGAGAGGTTCACCATGGCCTTTACTGCACCGGTCTCCACGTCCAGCACTACTATGGCTCCGCCGAGTACTTCAGGATTGTCCTGGATCTGCTTTCTGAGGGCCTGGTCGGCAATGTCCTGTATGTCGATGTCGATTGTGGTCCTGATGTCCTTGCCGTGCTGTACGGCGAGCTTGCTGCTGTCCACGTCGCGGATCATGCCCTTGTCGGTGCGCTTCATCCATTCCACGCCCTTGGTTCCTTTCAGGATATGGTCATACTGGCCTTCCACGCCTACGTATCTGTTTGCCTCAGGATTTTCAGGATCCTCCTTTACGTCGCCTATGATTCTGCGTGCGAGCTCCCCGTACGGATACTGTCTTGACTCCTGCTTCCTGATGATGATGCCGCTCTTGAACTGGCCGAGCTTCGCAAGAGGCAGTTCCTGGATCTTCAGGAGCGTGCTGTGGTCTATGCCTTTCGCGATTATCATATTCCTTCTTCCCTTCTTGCTGTTCGAGTCGCGGTTGCTGACGATCTCGTTGTAGAAGTCGTCGGATGATTTGCTGCTGTTCAGGATTGAAGGCAGGCTCTGGCACATACTCTTTGCCAGCTTGCGCCAGTCTCCCTCGGAAATCGAGTCCTTCTTGCCTATCGCGACCTTTCCTGCTGCAAGTTCCTTCTTGAGTACATGGCAGTCCATGTGGATGTTGTAAAGAGGGGTTGAGTAGGCAAGGAGCTTGCCCTTGCAGTCCATGATGGCGCCTCTTTCAGGCTCTATCTCATGAGCGTATTTCTTTGGCTGGAAGTACGAAAGCTTGTCGGTTTCTTCCTGCGGGTCCCATAAGAGCTGCAGATATACTATCCTGCCGAGAATGATGAGGGATAGGCCCAAAAAAAGACAATACAGGTACCATAAGGTCCTGCTTGTCTGATGTTCGTCGTTCTTGCGTATGTTGTTTTTCTGTGCCATTTCCTATCGTATTCTGTCTGCCGGTTTCTCAGGAATCCTGATCTCCGATCCTGCTTGTTCGAGCATGTCCTCTATTGTGCTCAGTCTGTTCAGCTCTACTATCTCACCGTTCATGTGCGAGTGGTAGATCTTCAGTGTCTCGAGCTCTATCTTGTTCTGTTCCACTTTCAGCGCAGCCTGTTCCGTCTCGTAATTGAACCAGATGTTGAGGCAGCCCAGAATGAAAAGTACCAGGATGTACGGGAAGAGCTTGTCGACTCTGAGTCGGAGCAGGAACGTACCCTGGCCTATGGAGATGAGTATCTCCTTTGCAGCCTTGCCGACCTTGCTCCAGTCGATGTTCCTTATGTCGTATCTTTTCCAGTCCATCTTACTCTTTTTCTGCTATTCTGAGCTTTGCGCTTCTTGCTCTTGTGTTTGTCGAGATTTCGCTTTCCTGCGGAAGTATCGGTTTCCTGTTCACTGCCTTGAGCGGTGCCTTCGAGTTACCGTAGAAATCCTTTTCGATCTTGCCTTCTATGTTTCCCGCCTTTATGAAGTTCTTTACCATCCTGTCTTCAAGCGAGTGGTAGGTGATCACTACGAGTCTGCCTCCGGGCTTGAGGGCCTTTGCCGCTCCTGTCAGAAACTTCTCGAGAGATTTCATCTCCTGGTTGACTTCTATTCTCAGCGCCTGATAGACCTTGGCTAGGAACTTGTGCTCGGCGAATTTCGGAAGTGCTGTCTCTATTGCCTTGCCTAAGTCTGTGGTCGTTGCGATCTGAGCGCTCTCCCTTGCCTTGCAGATGAGCTGGGCGATCTTCCTGCTGTTGTCGACCTCTCCGTAAAGTCTGAGTATCTTCTCAAGCTCGGCCTGCTCGTATCCGTTCACGATATCTGCTGCGGTGGTGGTGGCTTCCTGATTCATCCTCATGTCCAGGGGAGCCTCATATCTGAATGAAAATCCTCTTTCGGCTGTGTCGAACTGATGGGACGAGACTCCGAGGTCTGCGAGGATGCCGTCTATTCCGTCCTTGTGTCCCTGGTGGATGAGATGGTTGTGTATCCAGCGGAAGTCGCTGCGTATCAGGGTGATCCTGCTGTCGTCGGGCTTGTTTGCTATGGCGTCGCTGTCGCGGTCGAAGGAAATGAGCCTGCCCTCGGGAGAAAGTCTCCTGAGAATCTCGGAAGAATGGCCTCCTCCGCCGAAAGTTGCGTCTGCATATGTTCCTGATGGTGAGCTGATCAAAGCTGAAACGCTTTCATCAAGCAATACTGGGATGTGGTACTCGGACATAGAAAGCCTCCTGGTTTTAAGCGCGTCCGGCGATTTCCTTGCTCATCTGGTCGAATTCCTCGTCGCTGAGACATCCGTCCTCAAACAATTCCTTTGCCCAGATCTCGACCTTGTAGTCAACGCCCAGGAATACAACGTCCTTTGTGATTCCTGCAGCCTTGCGTATCTCCTCCGGGATGGTGATTCTTCCCAATTTTGCATCTGGAGTGACCGGTATCGTATTGTTCATGAAGGTTCTCCAGTACTGGATGTCACGTGCATTGAACGCCAGGTCGAGCTTTGACCTTACGGCCTGCGACATAGCTTCCCACTCCTGCCATGTGAACATCTCCAGACATCTGGAGTTTCTGTCTTTTCTGACAACGAACCTCATCTGGTCGGCAGGTACGACGCTTTTGATGGCAGAAGGGATAACTACTCTCCCTTTGTCATCGAACTTTGCGTTGTGTGTGCCGAAAAATCCAGTCATTTCAGTTATCTGTCTTATAAGTGTGGCAAAATTATGAATAATTTTCCACATTCTACCACATTCTCCCATTTTTTTCCACAAATTTATCAACAGGCTTCCTTTCAGTGAGTTGATAAACTTTCGGAAATCCTTATCTTTGCACCCATGAAAGCGAAAAATACTATCTGCAGAGCCCTTTCTGCAACTATTATAACTGCCCTTGCTGTGGCCTTGTCTTCATGTTCCGGACGTTTTGGATCTGAACCGGAGCTTGCTGCTGAAGTTGTTGATACTGCGACTGTTACGTCTATATATGGCTTTGATGCCGATTCTCTTCGCGTTGAGGAATTCAAGGTCAGGAACGGACAGTATTTCTCAACCCTGCTGGCAGGTCTGGGCATGAGTCAGAAAGAGGCGTATGACCTTACTCAGGCCTCTGCCTCGGTATTTGATGTGAAGACCCTGAGAGTGGGGCAGCCGTATCGTGCTTATTACGCTGCAGACGGCAGTCTCGAGTACCTCGTTTATGAGCGTGACAAGTCGGGAGGAATCGTATTCGACTGTGCCGGGTCTTATGGCGCATGGACATATGAAAAACCTGTGGAGGTAGAACGCAGATATGCCGATGTGACTATTAACTCTTCCCTTTGGAACGATATGCTGAAGGCCGGGGTTTCTCCTCTGCTTATCATCAGCCTCTCAGATATTTACGCATGGACCATAGACTTTTTTGCCTTGCAGAAGGGTGACAGGTTCAGAGTGCTTTACGAGGAGCGTCTCTGCGACGGTGAGGTCATCGCCATCGATACCGTAAGATATGCGGTTTTCAGCCATGACGGCAAGGAGTTCCCTATGGTCATGTTCAATCAGAGGGACGGGGGCAACATCTGGTGGAATGACAAAGGTGAAAGCATGAGGAAAGCCTTTCTGAAGGCACCTTTGAATTATACACGCGTGAGCTCGGGCTTTTCATATGCCAGAAGGCATCCGGTGACCCGCAAGGTACAGCCCCATACGGGTGTCGATTATGCCGCCCCTAAGGGTACGCCGGTAATGTCCATAGGTGACGGCGTGGTGATCAGCGCCAAGTATGAAGGTGCAGGCGGTAATACGGTGAGGATCAGACATAATTCAGTCTATACGACAGCATATCTCCATCTGTCGAAATATGGAAAGGGAATAAAGGCAGGTCAGCGCGTCAGACAGGGCGAGATCATAGGCTACGTCGGTTCGACAGGCCGCTCGACCGGTCCGCACCTTGATTTCCGCGTGTGGAAGAACGGAAGCCCTATCAATCCTTTGAAGATGGATTCGCCACCGGCCGAGCCTATCAAGGAAGATAACCGCAAGCTCTTCGATGCGGCATGCGTGACATACCGCGCACAGGCTGATACAATCCAGGCCCGTGACGTCGCAGAAATCCTTTTCGGGAATCTGTAATTACATCAGCAGCATCACTGCAAACACGTAGAGGAGGAAGGCCTGGAAGGTCAGGCTTCCATGGGTGCTGTGTCCGATAAGTGTCTCAGTCTCGGCTGTTACTGCAGTTTCATGCAGTTCCTCATAGTCCGGTGCTGCTCTTCTTGCCCACTTGCGTATGAGATAGCCATCGCTGAAGAATGTCACTCCTGCATTGGACCTGTTGAGCGTTATAAGAGTTTTGTAATCAGAGAAGTAGGAATGCTCTGCCACTGTCTCTGCAACTTCCTTCGGCAGCTTTGACAGAATCTCGCCGAAGGTCTCTTCTCCTGAGGAAACAAGAATCAGAGGATGGAATCCCTCGGCTTCGGCAGCCTCGCAGAACGAGGCGGCGTCCTCCCATTTGGAAATGCTCATGTCCGGCTTATATACAGATACGACCATTACCTTTCCTCTGGCTGCAAGCTTGTCCATATACTGTCCCTCGGCGTCGCAGAAAGAGAGGCTGATTGCCGGGTCCTCGAAGTCTTCCTTCAGGACCGTACGTGTCTCCACGAAAGTCCATGTCGAGTCCGGCAGATGCTCGAGGTCGAAGCTTTCCTGCTTTCCGTCCTTTTCGTAAATGAAGATGGCCTCGTATTTCTCGTTTTCATCAGTCTCGTATGAGTCGGCCGCTTCCAGCATGGCTGTAGGCTTGTAGGCTGTGAAGTCCTTGAGAGGAATATACATCCATGAGTAGATGCTGAAGAGCAGGGTTGAGGCCGTAACGATTGCAAAAGAGACGTATTTCTTTCTTGCGGGCTCTCCCAGCTCCTTCATCGGTATGAAATCTCCTGCCAGCAGGAGCATGATGAAGATGTTCTTTATGAACGTCTGCCAGTGGGTCAGGTGGATCGCTTCTCCGAAGCAGCCGCAGTCCATTTCGGGATTGAATACCACCAGCAGAAGGGTAAGTAAGGTGAAGAAGCCTTGGAAAGCGAAAGCTGTAATTGCGGTAATCCTTCTCCATACGCCTGTGATGAGTGCGGCTCCGATGAGGGTTTCTGCGAATGCGAAAGCCGTACCCGCTAATTTAGACGAAAATCCCAGGAAGCCGAGATGGAGGAAGTTGTAATATTCGTCCATCACAAGCCCGGCTCCGACCGGATCAAGCAGCTTGATGATGCCGGAGAGGTAGAATATGAATCCCGCGATGAATCCGCAGAATCTTCTCATTTTCCTTACTATGTAATTCATTCTCAGATATGATTATGCCTTGGCGATGGCTTCGTCCACCACTGCCTTGACCTTTGCAAAAATTTCGCCTGGAGACATCATCATGCCATATTCGTCAGAACAGTCTATCCTGATGAACTTAGGGTCGAGCTCGCACTGCCTGCGATATATGCTGCGGACCTTCTTCTGGAACTCTATGTCTGCCTCATGGATGTCCTGTGCGCCTTCCAGATAGCTTCTGTCATCTCCGCCACGGGCATTCCTGAGCTTCTCCTCAACGAAGTCGATAGGCACGTCAAGGAAGATGTTGAGGTCCGGTACAGGCAGGGCGAAGTTGCCGTATTCGGTGTTGAATATCCAGTCTCTAAGTCTTTCAGCTTCAGTATCATCTGCTACTTTTGCGCACTGATAGGCTATGTTGGAATAGACATATCTGTCGAGAAGCACATGTCCTCCTGCATTCAGGATTTCCTTCATGCCAGGTGCAGCTCCGTGTCTGTCTTCCGCGAACAGAAGAGCTACAAGCTGCGGATGTACGGCTTCGTTGCTTCCGAAGTCTCCGCGCAGGAAACGGCTTATGAGATCTCCATATACGGGAGCGTCATATCGTGGAAAATGAATATACTCGAGCGTTCCGAAAACGCTTTCAAGATAATTTCTGAGTTTCTTGACCTGAGTGGATTTTCCGGCTCCGTCCAGGCCTTCAAGTACTACAAGCATGTCTTTGTCGTTTATCCTGCAAATATAAGAAACTATCAGATTCCTGACAATGCCACGAAACTTTTTGCTATTTTTGCGTTCATGATAGATCCTGAAAGACATATAGATATAATGGGCATCGTCAATCTGACTGACGATTCATATTATGCGCCCAGCAGGTGCGGGCTTCACCCCAAAAGCATGGTGCGCAATGCCCTGGCTGCCATGGAGTATATGATTGACTGCGGTGCTACCATAATTGACATAGGGGCATGTTCTACACGTCCGGGCTCGGAGCCGGTCGGACCTGAGGTGGAATGGTTCCGCATCAGGCCTGTGCTGAGAGCTGCGATAGCGCGATTCCCGGAAATGAGATTCTCGTTGGATACTGTTTATTCGGCTGTCGTGTATGATGCCTTTCAGGAGGTTTCAGGGCTGTTGGGAGATGATTGGGCACGCAGGTGTCTGATAGTCAATGATATTTCTGCCGGAGAAGATGATATGGGCATGCTTGCCATGGTGGGAGAACTCGGGCTTTCCTATATTGCGATGCATAAGCGCGGGACTCCTCAGACCATGCAGTCACTGTGTGAGTATGATGATGTGACAGCGGAGGTGAAGGCGTATTTCGAGCAGTTTTCTGAGACCGCGAAGGCGTATGGAATCAAGGATTGGACGCTTGATCCTGGCTTTGGATTCGCCAAGACCATAGAGCAGAATTATAAGCTTCTCAGGGAACTTGATGAATTGTCATCATGCGGCTCCGTCGACGGTCAGAAGAGACGGATTCTTGTAGGAGTGTCTCGCAAAAGCATGATATATAAGTATCTGGATATTCTGCCGGAAGATGCTCTCCCCGCAACGCAGGTCCTGCATCTGAAGGCCCTGCAGAACGGTGCGGACATTCTGAGGGTTCATGATGTCGCTGAGGCCGCCAGGACGCTGGCGCTTTACAGAGTCTTGAGATAAAGGATGGAATCGGGGCCTTCGTTGAAGAGAAGGTCCATGATGGACAGGTCCGGCATGAAGCCGTGTTTCTGGGCGAATACCTGGAAATACGGCTTTTCCAGTCCCAGGTCCGCAAGTATGGTACTTTTTCTTTTGGGATGTATGCTTTCCCTGAGGTCCTCGCATCTGACAATAAGTCCGTCGGCATCTTTTACCATGCCGTCTTTATGGAAGTCTGAAGTGACACGCAGGTCGACCTGCAGACCTGTCTTTTCCAGGAAGAAACGTGTTATCGCCATGTTGAGGTCGAAGAGCGTTTCGGGCCTGCTGTCCATGATCGCAAACAGCTCGTCCTGATAATATTCGAAATATGCCGAGGTCCTGTATGCGGAAATGATGGCCCTTTGATGCTGCTGGATCCAAGGCTTGGAGTAATCTATCTTGATTGTCGAGATAGGCTGCTTGTGAGTGCCTCCTTCATGTGTGATGGGGAAGGAAAG
>JAEIGA010004156.1_pt1 | contig 22408 bp, 28 predicted proteins | sample 9270691 | NCBI WGS metagenome assembly JAEIGA01 (sample SAMN17057246, study PRJNA624740) | gut metagenome | biome: biome; isolation source: fecal sample | host: Bos grunniens | place: China: Xizang | collected 2019 | reverse complement strand
CGAGATTTGGTATATAAAAATCATAACGAAATAGGCCGTGTTTTAGGTCGGAAAAACTTTTTTCTCTTTGAAATTTTATCTTTGCTTGGTTAAGCAAATCAACAATTTTGTCTTCACTTTTACTCATTTTTACACCTCCTAGTCTACTTAAAAAAGTGGACATAAATATCAATGTCTCTACTTTTTATAAGAAGGGGACAAATATCTCTGAAAGGAGGAAAGAAAATGTATAAGTTAGTTAATTATTCCGAAGCTTCTTCTGGTATTAAAGAATTTATCGCTGATACAGAAGAAGACTTAACAAAAATTACTGACTGCGAAATGGGCAGTATTTGCCTGGTTCTGTCAGTACAAAAAATGTATGTAAAAAACAGTAAAGGAGAATGGATACCATGGATTTAATGAATGTGCTTGTTACAAGCCAATACTTGCGTAAAATCGGTGGCGGCGGTGGCTCTGGCGAAGGCGGCGGTGGCTATGCATACAAGCATTTAGTATCCAATGGTGAAGCAACGTTAACCACTACAGTAGAAACCAACACAATTTATATTGTTGAGGGCTATACCAATGTTATCATTGAAACGCCTCAATATCTCAATGATCAGTTGTTTTGGGACTGCTACTTCTTTATTGAATTTGCCGACGCTCCAAAGGTATCGCTTAAGTTGCCCGAAGGAATGAAGGTAAATGGAGATACTCCAAATTATGTTAAACCCAAAGATGTTTGGGAGATTAGCATGAATAAGCAAGGCGGGGCGGTGTGTTTCCGCACTTAATCAATAGGAGGTAATTAAATATGTTGTCTTTTGACAAGAAATTTGCCCTATTGAGAAGAAGGCTAATTTATTCTTTGCGCTATCTTAAACTTTACTTAGAGAACGCAAATATTGAATATACTGGTGAAGAGATTGAGGTTAATGTTAGACCTTCTTTACCATTTAAGCCAGGAGAAATCGCACACATTGGGGTATATGAAAGTTTTGGAGAAACCTATCTTTCAACTTCAATGCCAACTAGTTTTAAAGAAGAACTTGAAGCCGAGCTGCGTTTGATGACTGCCAACCCTTTGGCCAAGAATTTTACAACCAAAGTTCGTGGAAATTATGACTTAGAAGCCAAAGATTGGTGTATTAATTTGGCTAAGCCAACAAATGTGGAAGCAAAAAGAATAGAAAGCATCGGAGTTTTTTCTGGAGACATTAATCAGCTACTTGTACAAAGTGTGGGCATAGACCTAAAAGGCGGCACCTCCTTTAGTACAAATGTAAAAGAACTGCCTTTTACAAAAATGCAATGGAATATCGAGCTGCCTACAGGTCTTGGGGTTGCGACAGCAGTCTGGCTCATGATTCCGCTACGGCTTAAAGATGTTGATATTGATGGTGCATATAACAATGACTTTGAAATCGGCTTGCAAATCTTAAGACGACTAAAAGAATGGAAAGTTGACTTTAACTATGGTGTCGCCGCTACTCCTCGTTTGTATAAATATACAACGATGGAAACATTGGGTGGAAGCACCCTATCCGATTTAGAAAATATGCCTACAAACGTAGGATATATATTATTAACCTATACTAGTCAAGACTATCCTTGGGAAGTGTAAGGTTAAAATTTAATGTTTAAGGAGAAAAAATTATGATTACTCATGAAGGTTCTAAGGATTTATTGAATTGGTTCATCGGAAAAACCTATGGATATAATTCCATTTATGCAGGTTTGTCTTCTACTGAGCCTACAATTTCTGGAGCTAACGTTACTGAGCCCAAAGTTAATTCTTACAAGAGAGTTCAGGTCGCTTACAATGGCGTTTCCTCTTTTGGCACACCCAAAGACGTAACCGACGGCTGCGTGGTTGAAAATTCTACTCAGATTTATTTCCCCGAAACCTACAACACAGGTAGCGAAACTGTGGAAGACTGGGGCGAGCTCGGTTGGATTTGTTTGTTCGGTTCTCTTAATGGATCTGACCTCATCGCATTTGATGCACTTCCTGCAAAGATTCATCCAGGTGGCAATGGCGAGTCCACTATTCCGATTATTCGTGTTGGAGATGCAAAAATTAGTATCAGCAATTTAACTGCCGTTCCTACTGAAGAATAATACTAAGGAGGGATGATATATGTCAAACAAAACATCTTTTCTTGGATTGTCGTTGCTTGACACCTCTTCTGAGAATAGTACACATTTTAAGGATTGGAGCAGAAACATTAATTTGGAAGGTGACGAGGACCACAAGAGTGACTTCCAAAAGATTGATGAATTCGCTCAACACATTTATGGTGTTAGCGGTGTTGCGACATTGACTGCGTCCAGCTGGAATGCAGAGACGCTGCAATATAAGCTTACCGTAGATGCTTTGGGCAACGCAGACGCCATATTTTTCTCTCCTGCTGATACCGCAAGCAAAGAGAAAATGGAGAATGCAAACTGCTTCGTACAGTGCGAGGGCAAGACTGTAACATTTACTGCTATAGAAGTGCCCACAGAAAATATTGCTCTTAACTATTTTATTTCCAGAGGTAAATAATTATGGGAAGAGCGTTTTTATACGGGATTGGCGGCGGTATTAAAGCCAAACCCGAACAAGAACAAAATATTGTCATTACCAAAAATGGAGCCGTTTCTGCAGTCCCTGACGAAGGACACGTGCTATCCAGAGTTGATATTGATGTAAATGTACAGCCCAACACAGAGCCGATTACTATTACCGAAAATGGTGTGTATAAGGCTTCTGAGACGGGTGGAGGTCACAAAGAGACATTCGTATATGATGGCAGCAAGGACAGCGATAAACTCAAGGAGTTGGTGCCTGGCTCTGAAATGTACGGATTAGAGATACCCAATGCGGTACCTGTTGTGCCCATAATCGACGGTGTCCCTGATATCAGTGTCATTAGAACTGGTTGGACACTTATTGATACAAATGGTTCAGAACCTTTAACAATTCGTGCAGAGGACCTACCTTACTATTTCCCTGACCCGCAGTACTATATTGACCTAGAGTTTAACGATGGCTTGATAGCGTTAATACTTCACAATGGTGGTCAATAGCCAATGATGTTCTTTGTGCCTGTTAACTTTGTAGAAATTTTAGTGTCATTTGGTGTTCCGCAAAGTGAGGTTGAGCGGTTCGCATCAATACTCACACCTGGTTCTGCTTACATTATCGCAGCAGATCCTACAGATACTAATACCGTTGTCACTTTCGAGTATACAACAGTTGGTGAAGCAATTGATGGCTTCTCTGAAGTAACAGTAAATGTGCCTGTACCCGAAGGAGAACTCGTTATTACTGAGGATGGCACTTATGATGTTACTCAGTATTCAAGCGTAGTTGTCGATGTGATTGACACAGAGCCTGGTGAGGATTTTGATGGAACCATTGTTATAAGCGGCGAGGCGCAGGAAGAGGATGAGCTTGCAGGTACTTGGGTGTTTAATGATTATCCAAGCTTTACTGAAACAGGCATTCATTACGATGTTAATTTTACAAGTAATGAAAATACTTATACTCGTATGGGTCACGATGAAGATAGTGGCGGTCTTGGAATGGTCGCTCTTTACTACGACTCTACAGAAGTATTTAATCCCGATGCGGGTGGCGAATGGACAAATGAAGCATACAAGATTATCAATATCAACTCCAAACTCTCCGAAGTAACCAATGGCGACACGCTTCTCACCTGGCTTAAAGCAAATGCAACTAAGCAAGAATCCGAAGTAGTAGAGTACTACACCACAAGTATTACCTACAATAGTCTTACCACTCGTATAGACGCGGCAGGACAAAAAACAACTCTAGGCATGAAGGGCTTAAAGGCAACATCTGATATAGAGATTGGCTTCGGATCTAAGGGATTTGTTATTTACAATGGACAGACGACAAGCGTTAAGGCTGGACAAACCGCTACATTGATTTGCGCTGGTAAACAATTGGTTGATGACGTTATAATAGATACAACAAGCATCCGTTACACAGTAGAAATAACCGAAAGTGGTTCTATGCTTGTTCTTGATGGACATACTACCGAAGAGAACGAAAACGGAACTACCGTAGTGCTTGAATAAAGGAGGATGAAAAATTGGGGTATAATAGATTTATAACAAAGGGCGGTGCAGTTATATTAGATCTTTCTAATATAACCGTAACTGCCGAAACATTAGGCCAAGGCGCTACTGCAATAGATAAAACTGGTTCTTTGATCACTGGTGTTATGGAAGGTCCAAAGAGTGCATATGTTGATGTAGAAACTCTTCCTACCGAGAATATCGACCATGCTGCAGTATATAGAATTACCGAGACATTTAACGAACCATCAGCAGTGTATTATTATCTTCCAGCAATGGAACAAGAAATTGGGAAAAAAGCTATGACAATTGGCGAGTTTTTTCAATTTATGTATGGCATACAAGCACCAGATGCTAATATTACAATTATCGATACTTATACAGAAGTTGACGAATTGCCCAATCCAATGGATGTTGTTGGAGAGGATGCCGTAAATGCATCATTAATTCTTCCCATATACATTTTAAAATCAACTGGTATAGGTTATATTTCTAATGATGGAGATCCTACAAATGCTGTTTCTGTAGGTCAAGGCTTATTTGGAGATGCAACTTTAGATAAAGGATATATTGATAGTGTAGATTCTATAACTGAAAAAGGTTGTTATACTATTCGTGGTGCAAACTATTTTATCTACCACTTATGGGTTTACAATGAAGAAAAATGGTTCGAACTTATCAACACACTTGAAGTGACTGAACTTCCCATTGAAAATATTGAACTTAATGTATGCTATATATTAACAGCTGCAGATGGCAAGAAACAATATTTTGTGTATAATAATAGCGAATGGGTCGAGTACTCTTCTGGCGGCGGAGAAGATTTTATAAATTATATCTCCGGCATCGATGTAGAAACCTTTGAAGTTCCTAAAAATATCACAAATATCGCGCCTTATGCATTTTATGGTCGTGCATATAAGGCAGTAATAATTCCTAATACTGTTCAGATTATTGGTGAAAACGCATTTGGTAACTGCGCCGCACTTACAGATGTTTATTTTACTGGTACTGAGGATGAGTGGAATGCTATTACAGTTGCTGCGGGTAACGAACCGCTCGTAAATGCAACAAAGACTTATGACTATAATAAAAATTCTTAAAGGAGGGAGATTGCTAAAGTATGAGTTTTTATAAATTTATTACGAAAGATGGAGAAGTACTGCTTGACTTAACGAGCCAAAAAGTCTCCCCGGAAACCTTAGCCGAAGGTGAAACTGCTGTAGATGAAACTGGTAAGATTATTACTGGTTTAATGAAAAGCGGTATTACTGGTGGTGTAAAAGATGTAGAAATTCTTCCCACAGAAAATATTGATTCAAATGCCATTTATAGACTTACTGAAAGTAAGAATGAGCCTGCTTTGTTTTATTTAAATCACCCTCAAGTTGGTTTAATCACAATGGGTGAATTTTACCAAATGATGCTTGACTCCGAAGGCATTTCTGCAACGATATTAAATCCACATTATGAGGTTGATGAATTACCTAATCCAATGGAAACTATAGTAGAAGACGAAATAACAATGACTTTTACTATACCAGTGTATATTTTAAAATCAACCGGTGAAGGTTATATGTCTAATGATGGAGATCCTGCAAATGCCATAAATATAGGTACTCAATTGTTTGGGGATGAGTCTATGAATAAAGGCTATGTTGATAGTAAAGATTCTATAACCGAACCTGGTGCTTATGCAGTTCGTGGTGAAAACTACTCCAACTACTATTACTGGAAGAACATCAATGGTAACTGGAACAAAGTATCTCCTATGCTTGATGTAAGTGAATTGCCCACCGAAAATGTTCTAGCTGAGACTTGTTATCGTCTTACTCCCATTGGCGAAATGAACTTGTATATCATGACTGGCGGGAACCTTATGGATTATAATGCGCTAGCCGAACAATATGGAATCGCCATTACTTATATACCGGTCAGCGCGCTGCCAGAGACTGTGCCAGAAGGAGTTGACGAAACCACGGTATATGTAGTTAAATCTACTGGAATTCCTTATGTAGCTGCGGAAGGTCAATTCATTGAGATGGGACTTGCTATGGGCGGCTTAACATCATATGGTTGGATTGAAGATCCCGCCACAATTGCAGCTGATGGTGCCTATATGTACAAGTCTCCGGCAGATGTAGAGTATTATACTTATCGTAATGACGACTGGGTTAAATTCTCTACGGGCGGAGGTTCTAGTTTTGATAGCCTTATTGCCGGTGTCGACGAAGAAACATTTACATTCCCCAAGGGAATTACAGCCATTGCTCCTTACTTATGTTATGGACGTAGTTATACAACTGTTAAAATCCCTGCTGGTATTAAGAGTATTGGTGAATATGCTTTCCATAACTGTGAGAATTTAACTACAATTGAGTTTAGTGGTTCTGCAGCTGCATGGGGCAATATTGAGTTAGACAATAATTGGATTGGCGAAGACGCAGAATATAAGGCAATATGTTCGGATGGTACAATAATCATGCCCAATGGCGTTGCCTACACTCCCGACAGTGAGGGTACTGCTTATACGGTAAGGGGAATATATAATGATAAGACTACTAATGTTGAAATCTTATCTGCGATTGATGATGTGCCTGTTGTAGCCATTGCTGATAACGCATTTAAGGGTAATACCACTATTACTAGCGTGTTCATACCTGAGGGTATAGCTACTATCGGATACGGTGCATTCCAAAATTGTTCCACTCTTGTTTCTGTTAATATTCCTAGTACGGTGACTAGTATTGAAGAGCAGGCCTTTTACAATTGTTATGCACTTTCTGGTGCAATAACTATTCCCGCCGGCGTTTCTACAATAGGGCGCGATGCTTTCCATAGTTGTTACGCACTTGCTAATATTACAATTTCTGAGGGTATAACCACTATCGAAGAATATGCGTTCTGTGCTTGTTATTCACTTACTAGTATTACTATTCCTAGTACTGTGACCACTATTGGTAACGCAGCATTCAATAACTGCCCCAAACTTATAGAAGTTAAGAATCTTTCTGGTTTGGATATAACTGCGGGTGACACTTCTAATGGCTATGTCGCTTACTACGCTAAGCGTGTCTATGGCGCAGATGGAGAGAGTAAATTGGTTACTAGTGGCGATTACTTATTCTACTCTGGCAGTGAAAACTATTTAATGGCATATACTGGTAATGATACTGAAATTATATTGCCTAATGACTTTAATGGAAATAGTTACACATTATATAATTATGTATTGTATATGAAAAAGAATCTTGTTAGTGTAACCATTCCCGAAGGCATAACTACTATTGGTGCTTATGCGTTCGGTTATTGCACTAAGCTAGTTAGTGTGGTTATGTCTGACAATGTAACAACCATAGGAAACTCTGCATTCATCGGCTGCTATGGTCTTAATAATATCATTTTGTCCAATTCTTTGGTTACTATTAATCAATCTGCATTCCAGAACTGTTACAGCCTTACTAGCATTACCATACCTAGTACTGTAACGACTATTAATAGTTAGGCATTCTATAACTGTTACAAATTAATAGAAGTACAAAACCTTTCTAATTTAACTATCACTGCAGGCAGCAGCTCCAATGGCTATGTCGCTTACTATGCAAAGAGTGTTTATGGCGCAGATGGAGAGAGTAAATTGGTTACTAGTGGAGACTATATATTCTACTTTGATAGTGAAAATAATGAAAACTATTTAATGGCATATACTGGCAATGCATCCAATCTCACATTGCCTAGCGACTTTAATGGTTCTAGTTATGGTCTTAGTGCATATGCATTCTACAATAACGATACTATTGTTAACCTTATCTTACCTACTACATTGACTAGTATTGGTCTTAATGCGTTTAGTGGATGTGATAATTTAGTAAAAACTAAATATGACAATGCTTATTATCTCAGAACTGAAGATAACCTACATTTTGCATTATTAAGCTCTACAAATAGCGCCATTACTTCTTGTGAAGTTCATAGTGATACTAAGATTATTTTAAATAACGCATTCAGTTCTTGTTACAGTCTTACTACTGTTAACATTCCTGATGGCGTAATTGAGATTGGAGATCGCGCATTCTATAATTGTCAATCTCTTGCTAGCATTGATATACCTGGTAGTATAAAAACTATTAGTACCAACGCTTTCGAAGGTTGCTATAACATAGCAAGAGTAAACATTACAGATATTTCTGCTTGGTGTAATACTGGATGTAAAGTATTGAGCCAAGGTAATGATGCAAAATTGTACTTAAATGGAGAAGAATTATCTGGTGAAATTATTATTCCCGAAGGTACAACTAAAATCGGTGAATATGTATTCTATGGTTGTTCTGGCATTACTAGTATTATTATCCCTGATAGTGTAATTGAAATTGGAACCAGCGCATTCGAGAAATGTCAATCACTTATTAGCATTGAAATACCTAAAAATATAACTAAGATTAATAGCTACACTTTCCAGGAATGTGCCGCTCTTACTAACGTTGTTATACCAGAAGGTGTAACTACTATTGGCAGCTATGCTTTTGATGAGTGTCATAATCTTATTAGTGTTACCATTCCTAGTACAGTAACTTCTATTGAGTATGAAGCATTTGATAGTTGTTCTAAGATAGAAAAAGTAAATATTGCGGATATTGGTGCTTGGTGCAATATAACCTTTGGTAATAGTTATGCTAATCCATTGTATGTATCAGGCAATGCGAGACTGTACTTAAATGACGAATTAATATCTGGAGACATTGTTATTCCCGAGGGCGTAACTAGTATTGGCAATAGCGCCTTCCTTGGTTGTACGGGCTTTATTAGTGTAACCATTCCCGAGGGCGTAACTAGTATTGGCAACTATGCATTCCAAAACTGTCGCAATCTTGCTAGAGTTGTTATTCCTAGTACTGTAACGAGTATTGGTGATAGTGCATTTTATAATTGTCGTAAGTTAATAGAAGTTCAAAATCTTTCCAACTTAACGATTACTGCAGGTAGTAGTTCTAATGGTTATGTAGGTTGTTATGTTAAGAATATTTACACATTACCTGAAGACAGTAGAATTATAACTGAAGGTGATTTTGTATTCTATGTAGATACTGATAAGATTTATTTTGTGTCTTATGCTGGCATTGACAGCGAAATTACATTGCCCAGTACAGTAACTTGGTAGGGTGATGAATGTACTTATGATTTATATAAATAGGCATTCTATTAGAACACTAAACTAACTAGTGTTACTATTCCCGAAGGTGTTACAACAATTGGTGATGAAGCATTTTATGGATGTGTAAATCTTGTAACTGTTAATATACCTAGTACTATAACTAATATTAGCGCTTCTGCATTTGACAACTGTCCTAGTCTAGTGTTCGCAGAATACGGTAATGCTTATTATTTTGGAAACGAAACCAACCCATATAGTACACTATATAAGGCAACATCAACATCTATTACCTCGGCTGAAATTAATAGTAACACATCTGTTGTTTTTGCTGATGCATTTAGTGGTTGTACCCAACTTACCAGTGTAACCATTCCTAGTAGTGTGGTTAGTATTGGCTATGATGCATTTTACAAATGTTCTGCTTTAAGTCAAGTAAACATTATTGATCTTGCAGCATGGTGTGGTATTGACTTTGAAAACTCGTATGCTAACCCTTGCTATTATGGTAGCTTGTATATGAATGGTGAAGCATTAGACATGAGTAATGTAGTAATACCTGAAGGTGCGACTAGTATCGGCGCTTATGTGTTCTACAATATGACCACTCTCACTGGTATAACTTTACCTAGTACCTTAAAGAGTGTTGGTTATAATGCATTCTATGGATGTTCTAAATTAACCAAGGTAAATACAACAAGTCTTGCTGATTGGTGTGGTATTGACTTTGAAGTTACTGATAGCTTTGGAGCAAATCCTTTATCTAATAGCACCGCAGGCTTATATGTAAATGATGAACTAATTGCTGGTGAATTAGTAATTCCTGAAACTGTAACCAGTATTGGTATGTCTGCATTTGCTAAGTATGCTAAGATTACTAGTGTTGTGATACCTGCAAATGTAACTCATATTAAAACGGGTGCGTTCTATGGTTGTTCTGGCCTTACTAGTGTTGATTTACCTGAAGGTGTAACTATCGATAGTAGTGCATTTTATGGTTCTGCTCTTACTAGTGTTATCATTCCTAGTGGCGTAGTACTGAGCAATAATGTGTTCTATTACTGTACCAAACTTGCTAATGTAACTATTTCCGAAGGTGTAACTGAAATTGGAGCTCAAACATTCTAGAGTTGTACAAGTCTTACCAATGTTGATATTCCTGGTAGCGTTAATAGTATCGGTGATGGTGCATTTTCTGGCTGTACCAAACTTGCCAATGTAACTATTTCCGAAGGTGTAACTAGTATTGGTAGTAACGCGTTCAATAGGTGTATATTTACCAGTATTACAATTCCTAGCACTATAACCTCAATTGGAGAGGATGCGTTCTCTGGCTGTAGTAAACTTGTTGATGTTTACATCACAGATTTTGTTGCATGGTGCGGTATTAATTTTGGGGATGAACAGGCTAACCCATTGGCTTATGCAGACAAATTACACATAGACGGTGAACTGGTTGATGAATTAATTATACCCGAAGGAGTGACAAAAATAGGTAATTATGCATTCTACTACCCTTCGTATTACAATATTACTAATATTGTTATTCCTGAAGGCGTAACCAGCATTGGTGAAAAAGCATTCTACAACTGCGGAACAGTAGAATCTGTTACTATTCCTAGTACTGTAACTCATATCGGTAGTAATGCATTCTATGGCTCTCCTGATAATGTTTACATCACAGACCTTGCAGCATGGTGTGGTATTGACTTTGGAAACGCATAGGCTAACCCACTATACTATGGAAATTGTAATCTGTATTTAAACAACGAGTTAGTAACTGAAGCAATAATTCCTGAAGGTGTAACGAGTATTGGTGCTTATGCATTCGGTGGATATATAAAACTTCTTAAAGTCACTATTCCTAGTACTTTAATTCCGCCTTATATTGAAGATCATGCATTTGAGAACTGCTTGAACTTAATTGAAGTTCAAAATCTTTCTGATTGTCTTATTACTACAGGTAGTACTTCTTATGGCCATGTGGGCTATTATGCTAAGAATGTTTATACTACAGACGATGAAAGTAAGTTAATAACCAGTGGCGACTATTTGTTCTATGTAGATCCGGAAGCGTCTTCTTATCTTTTGAAATATGCTGGTACTGATACCGATCTTACATTGCCTAACGATATTAATGGTAATAGTTATGGCATATATCAATTTGTATTTGCGTTTAATGAGGACTTAACCAGTATTGTGTTACCTAGCACATTAACAAGTATTGGCAGAGGGGCATTTAACTATTGTTATAATTTAACTGGCGATATTGTAATACCTGCCACTGTAAAGAGTATCGGCTATAATGCATTCTATGATTGTTCAAGCCTTAATAGTGTAATTGTGTCTGAAGGTGTTAAATCTATTGGAGATAGCGCCTTTAGAGGTTGTACAAATCTTGTTAAACTTGAAATACCCAAGAGTATTACTTCATTTGGTGAAGACGTATTCTAGAGTTGTCCAAAAATCACTAGCATTTATGTGCCCGAATGCGCAACAAGTTTTGGAACATATGGACTTTCTGGTTGTACTGGACTTAATGAAATCAATATTCCTAGGGGTATAACCTCTATTTACAAAGATACATTTAAGACTCTTGTAAACTTAAAGAAAGTCTACATTTCAGATCTTGCCGCTTGGTGTAGTATTAAATATGATAATGTATATTCAAATCCTATGAGCATTGCTAGTGAATTGTATTTGAATGGTGAATTATTAACTGATGTAACTATTCCTGAAGGTATAACTGAGATTCCGAGCTATGCATTTTATAAATGCTCTCACATTACTAGCGTCACTATTCCTAATGGGGTAACTACCATTGGTTTTGATGCATTCGAGAATTGTTATGGTCTACAGCATATTGAACTTCCTAGTACTTTACTGACTATTAAGAGCTATGCATTCTAGGGATGTAGTAGATTAACACATATCACTATTCCTAGTACCGTAACTTCCATTGGTAATTATGCATTCCAGAATTGTAATAGACTATATGAAGTCCAAAACCTTTCTAACTTAACTATTACTGCTGGTGCTACTACCAACGGTTATGTAGCTTACTATGCTAAGAACGTCTATACTGCTAGCAGCGGCGCAAGCAAGTTAGTAACCAATGGTGATTACTTATTCTATGTAGACCCTACAGCGACTTCTTACCTTTTAGAATATACTGGCACCGATACTGATCTTACATTACCTAGTAATATTAATGGCAACAACTACTCTTTACTTTATAGATTGTTCTATAATAATAAGAATATTACTAGCGTTACAATCCCTGAAGGCGTAAATGGCATCGGTATGTATGCATTCCAAAATTGTTCTAACCTTGTTTCCGTAAGTATCCCCGAAAGTGTAACTTCCATCAGTGAAGGCGCATTTACTGGATGTACTGCTCTTACTAGTATTGTCATCCCTGAAGGTGTAACGAGTATAGGTGTTAGTGCATTTTCTAGTTGTTATAGCTTAATGCATGTTACTATTCCTAGTACCGTAACCACTATTGGTAACTATGCATTCCAACTCTGTTATAGATTAGTAGAGGTACAAAACCTTTCTAATTTAACCATTACCGCGGGTAGTAGTTCTCATGGTTACGTAAGTTATTATGCTAAAGTTGTATACGGAGCTGACGGAACAAGTGGTTTAATAATTAGTGGTGATTATAAGATCTGTGTAAACAATTCAACTAATGAAAATTATCTTGTTGATTACATTGGAACCGAAGCTAATCTTACCTTGCCTGCTATGATTAATGATAATAGTTATATTATCAACGGATACGCGTTTGCTTATCGTAATTATCCTACTAGCATCACCGTACCTAATGGTGTAGTTATTGATGATTATGCGTTTGCATATAGCAATATTGGCAGCGTTATTATTTCTGAAGGTGTAACCAGTATCGGAGAAAATGCATTCTATAACTGTTCTAGTGTTACTAGTGTTACTATACCTAGTACTATAACTACTATTGGTAGCTATGCATTTGCCCAGAGTTTTAATATAGAAAATGTATATATCTCAGATTTAACTGCTTGGTGTAATATTGCATTTACAGACGAGCTGAGCAATCCTTTGTGTCAAGGCGGCAAGTTATATTTAAATAACGAGTTAATGACTGAGTTAGTAATTCCTGAAGGTGTAACTAGTATTGGACAATATGCATTTGCTGGTTGTACAAGTCTTACCAATGTTACTATTCCTGGTACTATAACTAGTATCGGAAGTGGAGCATTCTATAATTGTGCTGGTCTTACTAGCATTATCATACCTGGTACTGTAAGTACGGTTACCGGTTTCCAAGGCTGTACTGGTATTACTAGTGTCATTATTTCCGAAGGTGTAACTGGCATTGGATCAGATGCGTTTAATGGATGTACTTCACTTGTCGATATCGATATCCCTAGTACCGTAAATAATATCGGCACAAGTGCATTTAGAGACTGCACTGCACTCACTAGTATTATTATTCCTGAGGGTGTACCTAGTATTGTTAGTGGTGTATTCTATAACTGCAATAATCTTGTAAGTATTGTTATTCCCAAGTCTGTAACCACAGTTGAAAACCGCTCATTCTACAACTGCAGTAAGCTTGCATATACTTACTATACTGGCACAATTGATGAATGGAAGAAAATTAAATGGGGAAGTATGGATGCTACTTGGCCTAGAGATGCAGAAGTAACTTACGAATACGTAATTCCTGCTGCATAAGAAGACGATAGTATAGTCTGTATTCTCACGGGTGGACTCGATAAATAAGATTTAACATTCGCTTAACCCAACAAAAAAAACACCCCGCTTTAACAGCGGGGTGCTTTCTTAATATTTGACATATACCAATTTCTCCAAAAGATATACTATTCACTCCACTTTTTTACTTAATTTTAGAGACTAAAAGGAGGAATTATGGAAGCAATTTTTAAATAGGCCAACGCGGTATTTATCTAGCGATATGCTACCGCAGCGGAATGGACGGCTAATAACCCCATTATCTATCCTGGTGAAATCGGCATTGAGTCCGATACTGGTAAAATAAAAGTTGGCGGCACTCAACCGTCGGCGTGGCGCGAGTTGGACTATAGTAGTTCAGATGGCGCATAGATAATCCACACACTTGATACAATCTATAACGATGTAGAAGCTCTACCAAGTGTTGGAGAATACGATGGATAGCAATTGGTTACAAAAAATGATGGCGGGCCACCCCTTTTCATTTATAGGTGGATCGCGCGAGCTCAACAATGGATTAGTATTAGCCAAGTAAAAGAAACGGTTGTGTATCTAGCCAAGCACAAAGATAATTCAACCAATATTCTCTGTTTCTATGATGGTAATACTAATTCATTTATTTCTATTAGCGAATAGAAGCAAATTGTTATTACTGACATCGACACTATTTATTAGGACGAATCTTCATTAAATGCATAGGCACCAAAAGAAGACGGAAATGTATACGTGGCTTTTAATCGACAATTACAAATTTACGGTCTATATAAATATGTCGCTAGTTCAAGAAGTTGGGCTTTTCTCGGCGCATTAAATGAACATACAATTTATTCCAATAAAAACCCAAGTCTTTTAGCACCTGCAAATTGCTTATGGCGAGTTGAAACAAAAAACGGCGCGCCAAATTTTGTTCGACAAGGTTATGATGCCGATATCGCTCAGCAAATCGGTAATATTGCTTCGGCTTTAACCGAACTACACTCTTATGCACAAACTTTGATAGAAGGGGGTGTATAATATGGCAACAATAGCAGATTAGATTTTACAATTAAAAAAAGATTTTGATGCAGTTTATAACGCGGGAGTGCGTGAAGGAGAAACGCCTACGAAAAGGGTAACCCTAAAAGGTCCTTCTCCAGGGAATACTGTATTAGACTTGCAAGTAGAAAATAATACAATCTATGACATAACCAACTATTATCAAGTAAATATTACAGTGCCGCGAGCAATGTATTCTGCATATTTATATATTACCTTGCCAAATATACAAAATGCAGGAATCACGTTACCGGATAATATAAACAAAGCTGGTGACAGAATAGAAACTTCTGGCGCAGGAGAAGCGTGGGAGTTGAGCCTAGATTCTACGCTTGGCGCACTGTCATTAAATTTAGATCGTTTTAAGTATGAATGAATTAAGCAGACTTAGACGCGAATTAATAGCTCGATTATTGGCATCAGGTCTTATGATTTCAGGATGCTTAGAGATAATAGATATTCTTTTGTTTGGTACAGTAGATGAAGCAGAGCAAGTAATAGCTACATCTGGTTTGGATAATGAGCAATTAGTGGCGTTAGCCAAAGCTTTGGTAGACTTAACTATAAATTTACAAAGTTAGGCTAATTTTGACCATTTACGTTTTGACATCATACCTCAACATTGTCGAAGCTTTAATGCTGGAAAAATACTAAACATAGGTGGTATTATCGTTGAGCATAATGCACTATTCCCGAAGATTATTCCGATAGAGGGAAGAGAAAAATTTTCCATCTCTATTAAGGGTCGGGCGCTTTCTGATTTACCAAGACGCTTTATATCGGGTGATTTGATTGTCCATAGTATAGAAGAGCAAGGATGGGCAATTTCTACAGAACTTTTAGAATATTTACATGGCGGTTTGTACAAAAGTTAGGGCTTTGAAGGTACTTTAAGTTTTGCCACACCAGCAACAAACGATTCAATTATTGGTCAATTATTATTTAGCGTTCCTTTGAGTGGAAATGCAATGGCTATAAATGATGCTTTTGCACGACAGGGTATAATTCAAATGCCTTTCTGGTTTGAAGGTGATTTAACAAAGACCCGCTTATTACAATCTGCCTATGCTACATTCAAAGATGATGTGACTAGCTTTTTGGCTTTGCCCAATTTGGGAAGTTCTTATGGAGTAAAAGGTATTAGTACCACACCCATGAAAATTTCGGGTTGGGTTACATCGGAAATTGTAAAACTCCTCAGCGGTTATTTGCCTTTCGGTATTGAATTGTCTGGACATGGAAAAATCGCAACTGATGAATTAATGTTTTTATCGCGTGAATTTATTAAGGGCGATGTGGCGATTTAGTCAATTCCAAGAATACATGAATCAACGCCATCTTCTGGCGAGATAGAAATTAATTTGCTTTTACGCGGTGGAAGTGTTGCCGGAAAAGGTAAACCCTTAACAAGAGAGTTTGTTATTAAGGATATTCTTCCCAAAGCAATATTAAGACATAGAAGTGGCGATGAGTTAATGGCATTAACTCGAGAACTGAATATTATTACTTTTTGGGCAGACGCGCTAGCTTCGTATTAGCAGCGCAGAGATATGTGGGGCACTTTGCGTATTATTGACTGGTTTAATGCTGAGGCAAAAGGCGAAGAGCATTTAACCATGACTTATGAGATTGTCCCAGATGAAGAATTTGGTGGTGATACTTATTATATTGCCACAAAATATCACAAAGAAGTAGACGGTATCGTTTCTATCGGATGGCGATACTTTAAATACTTAATTGAATAATCCGAAATTTTTTTGATGAGGTATTTTTATTATGGCTTTAACCAATACTTATAGAAATAAAATTGTTGATAGCTTAACAGCTCGACAAACCGGCTTAATTAGTAATAGCACATATAGTGTTTATATTGGTCTTTCTTCAACAGCACCCAACGCTGATGGTACTGGAGTAACTGAGCCAACTGGTAATGGTTACGGTAGAACGCTCATTGGTACCCAAAACCAAACTTCTACGTATATGTTCCCCGCGGCTTCCGATGGTCAGGCTGCAAATAGTAAAATTATTTACTTCCCAGAAGCAACTGGCTCTTGGGGTCCACAACTAACCCACTTTGTGTTGTTTAATAGCGAAACAAGCACCCAGGCTAGCGCGGTTTTGGCATATGCAAAACTAACACACGATGGCGAGGATGCACCTATTAGTGTTACCGCGGCCAACACAGTCGTTTTGTTTAGAGCGGGAGAATTGGTAATTAAATACGTCGATGCCGTTACAGAAAACGATCCTGAGGTAACGACTTAATCAATTATAGAGTAAAAGGAATAGAGGGGAAGTAACTTCCCCTCAACAATTAAGGAGAACACCATGGCAACAAAAAGAGTTGTATTAAATGGTCAAACATTAATTGACCTAACCCTAGATACCGTTACGCCAGAAGACGTTGTGTAGGGAAAAACTTTCCATGGAAGAGATGGAGAATTATACACTGGCAAATATAAACCAAATATCGCAGCCTTAACTATTACAGAAAATGGAATTTATCCGATAGAAGGCTCAGTGGATGGCTATGGCCCAATTACCGTCGAAGTTACTTCGGGAACTGTAGACCCAAGCCAAAAAGCGCAATTGCTACCTCCTGTATTGTCTATTGATTCGGCAACGTCTACTTTAACTATCACTGATACTCGAAATGATAATCATACTGAAGAGTATGATATTTATTTTAATGGTGCATACTTTATGACTGTTAATCAGCATATTGTGAAGTTAAATGTATATGCTACCATTGAAGATGTTATAGAAGTTACTGCAACGGCGAAGAGTCAATATTTTAACACTAGTGTACGAAGTAATACGGCTTTATGGTGGAAGTAGGCAACTTCTTCTTCATCTTCGTCTACAAATGTTTCAAAACTTTCCAAGCCAACAATCTTTGTTAATGGAATTAAAAAGACTCTGCATATTTATGATCCAAACAGCACAACATATACTAAGGGATACAATGTTTATCGCAATGATGAATTGATTATTTCCACTACTACTTCTACCAATACTGCTGCGGCGAGAGTAATCGATTTGTCTGAGTGGATAGATTATTCTGAAGGAGAATATTTTTAGGTCGAGATTAAACACAATCCTAGTTATAGTACTAGTTATAGAAATAGCGATTTAAGTGAAAAGCATTATGTTCATTAGGCGAATGAAGGTACGCCAGGATTGACTTATTCACGAACCGCAGATACAATAGACCCTTATTATACTTGTACTGGTTTAGGTAGCGCGACTAATACAGAAATTGTTATTCCTTCTTATTATAATGATGAACCCGTGCGTGCAGTAAGCGGATTTGCGTCTAAAACCTCAATTACTCGCGTAACTTTATCACCAAATGTACGAACCCTTAATAGCGAGGCTTTTAGGAATTGTTCTAAACTTGCGGTATTGGATATTCCTTATACCCTTAATTCCATTGGTTAGCGCGCATTGGAGTCGACCGCAATAACAGAATTGGATTTAAGCCAAAACTACATTTCTTTGGGTTATTATTCATTAAATACAAGTTATTTAAACAAGTTGATAATTGGTGAGCAAATTTATGGATATGGAAACAATGATGTTTTTAGTAATAGCGCGCCAATTAAAGAAATTCACATTAAAAATATAGAAACTTGGCTTAAAAGCTCTTTTTATTAGGGAACGAGCCACTCTTCACGTCATCCAATCCGCAGCAATACAGTTATATACGTTGATGGAGAGCCATTAACAGATTTAATTGTTCCAGATAGTATTAATTCAATACCTGGAGGAAGCTTTTCTAACTATTAGCAGCTTAATACTGTTGACTTAAAATAGACTCAAACCATTGGAGCTTATGCTTTTTATCAATCATCTGTAAAAGCGGTTTTTTCTTCAAAAAAATTAACAACAATATCTTCAAATGCGTTTATGTATTGTTCCGCTTTAAGAACATTTGATTTTTAGACAGGACTCACCACTATAGGGAAACAAGCTTTCTACGCCTGCTCTAATTTAGAGATGTACTCTTTACCTAATTCTTTATTGACGATTGGTGAGCAAAGTTTTTATAACATACCAACTTTAGTCGAATTAAATTTGCCTAACAGTATTTCTACTATAGATGCTTCTGCGTTTGCCTCTTGTTAGAATCTAGAAAAAATTAATATTCCAATCAATGTTACTACTTTAAATTCAACCTTTTCTTCTTGTACAAAATTAATAAGCGTAGATATCCCATGGGGTGTTACATCTTTATCAGGAACTTTTAGCAACTGCTCATCTCTAACTTCTATTACTCTTACGAATAATGTCCATACTATTGGTAATAGTACATTTTCGTCTTGCGTCAATTTACAGCCGTTTGAATTACCAAATCAATTGACTACAATTGGACAATCAGCATTTTATCGGTGTTAGCTATGGGAAACGGTTGTTATTCCAGATGGTGTTTATTCTATTGGATCTAAAGCATTCTATGAATGTTCTGCACTTAAATATTGCAAATTGGGAAAATCTGTAATTACTATTTCAGATAATATTTTTGAAAAATGCTTTTCTCTTGAAACTATAGAGGTACACCCAGAAAATATTTATTGGTATTCAAAAAATGGTGTGTTATATTCTATAGACAATAAAAAAGTAATATCTTATGCACTTGGTAATACGCAGGAAAGCCTTACTTTGGAAGACGGGGCAACAACTATTTATAGTTATGTATTTGAAAAAGCCAAGCTTAAAGAAATCCATTTTCCTAATTCGTTAACTACAATAAACAGCTATGCCTTTTACCATGCCGCACTTGAAAGAGCCACCTTTGGCAGCGGCATCACTACTATTTCTTCTTATGCATTTGAATATAGCAATATTTAGGAAGCTATTTTGCCCAGAGGATTTAAAACACTTGGCAGCAATGCTTTTTCGCAGAATAAATTTTTAACAAAGGTTCGTCTTGGAGAAACAATTACCAGTATTCCATCAAATGCTTTTTCAGGATGTGTTGAATTAGAAGATATAATTATACCATAGACAATGGTTACAATTTATTCTGGAGCTTTTTCTTCATGTAAAAAACTAAAATATTTGGAAATACCCGAGAATGTGCGTACCATTGATAGTAATGCTTTTAGTTCAGCCTTTTAGGCAGAAAGAGGAACTATTGTGTTTTTAAATCCTAGTTTTGATACAATAGGTGGTAGCGCTTTTTCAGGATGTAAATTCGACAATTTTGTTTTACCGCCAACCGCTTCCTTTGGAAGTTCGGTATTTTCTTCGGCTGATATTGAATTACTAGATTTAAGAAATTTAACTTTAACATATGTTCCTAGTAGCACCTTTAATTCCGCCAAGATAAAAAAATTAATTTTATGGGCGACTACTGCGCGCGCTGATAGTTACGGTTTCAGAAATGCTAAAATAGATGAATTAACTTTATTGGGCTCTTTGCCTATACCATCCAATAATTATAATTAGTTTGAAAATGCAACATTCGGACAAGTAAATATTATTAATCTAGAAGAATGGCTTACTAAGGCTTCAAGTGCAGTTAACCAAAATTATGGTGGAATTTCAAATCTAGTATATGCGGCAAGTAAAAAATTAATCGACGAAAACGAAAATGTAGTTACTACATTAGAAATACCTTCAACTGTTACCTCGTGGAATGCTAGAGTGTCTTCGGGATTTAAATGGATTGAAACACTGATTTTACCCGATCATTTAACCACGATTGACCCTACTGGTTTTAACGATTATTATTCACTTAAAGATTTGTATTTTAATGTTAAAACCTCTGCGACCACTTCTTTTACCCAAGATGGTTTTACTAATGCTGGAGAGTGGCAAGAGAATGGAGCGACTATTCATATTGGTTCATCGGTGCTAGGTATACCAAGCTATTTCATTGCTCGCTCTGCATCCAGTAGAGGCCATAATTTTACTTCTATAGACTTTTCAGAAGCGACCTCCTGTACGGGTATTGGCCAACGAGCTTTTTAGTATTGTTATAATATAAAAGAGATTATTGTACCAAACACTGTTACCTCTCTATCTTCTTATTGCTTTTATTGCTGTTATGGCTTATAGAATTGTGTATTACCTTCTACACTAACATCTATTCCGACATATACATTTTATTTTTGTCGAGATTTAAAAGCAATAGAAATACCAGAATCTTGCACAAGTTTGGGAACTTATTGTTTTTCAAATTGTTATTCACTAACTTCAATTACTCTACCTGAAACAATCACTTCTATTCCATCATATTGTTTTGCTTCTTGTTATGGTTTCCGTAATTTTAATTTTGAACATATTACTTCCATTGGTACCTATGCTTTTCAATATTGCTATGGTTTACAAGAACTTACTATTCCAAGTACGCTTACATTAATTGATAGTTATGCTTTTTAGTATTGTTATGGCTTACTTAAAGTTACCCTAGAAGGGGGCACGCCGACAATTAATACACAAGCGTTTTATTAGTGTTATAAGTTATACGAAATTGTAAACTATTCTTCTTTGTCGTTAACAAAAGGCAGTAGTAATTATGGATATATTGCGTCTTATGCAAAAAATATCATAACTCCCGAAAATCAGGAATCGATTTTTGTGGATGTAAATAATTATGTATTCTATTTCAATGGTACTTCTTGGTATTTAATGGGATATGTTGGCGAAGAAGAGGTTTTGACTCTTCCCGAAACCTACAATGAAGAAAATTATCTATTGAATTCGTATTGTTTTTGTGGAAGAACTGATATAAAAAGTATTGTTTTCCCAAATACAATTACTACCATACCCGTTTTTTGCTGTGCACGTAGTTTGGGTTTGGAAACGATTGAGGTTCCAGAATGGATCACAAAAATCGAGAACCAAGCTTTTGCTTATAATTATAATTTAAAAACATTAATTTACAAAGCAAAGAACTTAACTTCAAGTGGTTCCGATATCTTTTCTGGTTGTGGGTCATTTGGAAATGGGGTTGACGTAACAATTACAGAGAGTGTAGAGGTTTTCCCAGGTAGTTTATTTGGAACGCAATCCAACAATACTTCAAAATTAAAAACGCTAAATATTGTAAAACCAAAAGGCCTAACAATTAACAGCTCTTGTTTTGGTTAGTATTGTACCACGAATTTATTAGAGGTTTATGTACCAACAATTGAGAGTTGGTTTGAAATAATATTTGCGAATGGCACGGCAAATCCATTAAACATAGCAGGAACTAAATTATATTTTGAGGAAAATATTTTATTCGAAAATTTATCACAAGTTAATTATGAAAATATTACCAATATTCCCGACTACGTTTTTTATAAATATAATTATCTTGTTAATGCTACAATACCTGAAGGTATCAGTATTATTGGTAGATCTGCTTTTTATGCGTCTAGTATTGAGCAATTAACCATACCCACTTCTGTTACCAAAATTGGTGAT
>JAEIGA010004155.1_pt1 | contig 22410 bp, 4 predicted proteins | sample 9270691 | NCBI WGS metagenome assembly JAEIGA01 (sample SAMN17057246, study PRJNA624740) | gut metagenome | biome: biome; isolation source: fecal sample | host: Bos grunniens | place: China: Xizang | collected 2019 | reverse complement strand
TCCATTCAAATCTAATGTGAAGTTCTTTTCTGCTGCTATTGTCAATGTTTCAGCCAATGTGATGTCTTTAAGAACTGTGATTGTTTGATTAGCTGGAACTGCTGCTATAGCTTCTTCGAGGCTTTCATATTTTGTTGAACCGACTTGTGCTACGTAAACCTTAGCAACTACTTTGTACATGCCGCCTTCATAAACGACTTTGTGGTCTGCAATGTTTGTGATGACTGATGTAACTGCACCTTGTTCTTCTGTAACTGTTGCGCCTGTGTGTGCAAGTTCTATTGTGCCATTGACTTTATATTCACCTAATGCGATGTTGATGTCTTTAGAAACCACTACTGTTTCTGTAAGACTTATGCTTGTAAGAAGGATAATATCATCTCCATCTTGAGCAGCTTCAAGAGCGGCGTCAAAAGATTGATATTTTGTTTCACCGATTTGAGCTACGTATGGAGAAGTGATGAAGTTCACTACGAATGGGTCAAGAATAGTTCCTAATGAAGCGTTTGTAGTGTAATTGATAGTATTTACATCTACAAATTCCAATTCTTTACCACTCGCATGGTCATATAATCTGAATGTGATAACATTACCAGATTTACCACCTATAACCATTTTTGCATAATTTCTTGTTATACCAAAATTGGTGTCAACCATATTTGCTTTAGCACTACCTTTTACAACATTGCCACAGAAAGCGCCAAGTTCCAAATTAGAATTATGTTGTTCTACACCATCAATAAATATAACAGATGTCAATGTCATATTACCATCATCTCCTGATGTATCTGGAGTATAGTAATTAGGAGTCTTGAAATTGATGACAGCTGGATTGAAAATCTCTCCATATTGATAATCTTCTATATATGGAATTAATAAATCTGTTATTGTATTATCTTCAAATTTAATGATATAATTATCAGAATAGGTTTTGCCGGTTGCATGGTCATAAAGTTTTAAAGTGAAAATCTGACCAAATTCACCAAAAACAAAAAGTTCTGCGATGTATTGACCTGTTCCTAAATCTGTAGTCATTGTTGTTGCACGGCATTCATCACCATAGAATACTCCTAACTCAAGATTTGATCTGTTTTGAAGTACACCATCTAATTGTATAACTGCGTCGATGGTAAAATTTGATGCATAATCGCCATTATCACCATTAACCGTCCAATGGTAATCTTGTCCATGTACAAATGAACATAGCAACATCATTAAAGTTAGAATAAAAGTTTTCTTTTTCATTTTAATGAGATTTTAGTTAATTATAAGTTTATTTTTTATTTATTTTCTGTTTGTAAATATGAATTATATATACAATATGCTAACCTACAAAAATAGAATAATTTTAAATACGATTAAGATAATAATGTTAATTTTTTTTATAAAAAAAGAGCCCCGATTTCTCGGAGCTCTCTTCTTAGCTAAAAACTTATGATTTTTAGCTTTGGCTATATGCCTTTATTTTTATTCTACAACCAATCTGCAGTTCTTTACTTCGCCATTGATTGTAACTCTAATTACGTAAACTCCTGCTGTTTCAAGAGCATCGATAGAATCAACATTTTGATATTCGGCAACCTTAACGCCAAGTGCGTTGAATACTTCTACATTGTCGCATGTTGCTTGGAGGTTGATTGCTCTATCTCTTGTTGTTGGGTTTGGATAGATGTTGATCATATCCAATGTACTTTCTTCAACGCCTAATGTGTTCATGAAGAACATATATGGCTCATCGATAGAACCTAAGATAGCATCATCAGAATAGTTGACTCTGTTGTTGAGTTCGTATTCAGTTTCGTTGTTGATGTCATAGCATTTGAATGTTAACTCTTCAACATCTTCACCGAATACAGTCATGAATAACATGTAAGCATTCATGCCTTCGATGAAGATTGGGCGAGCGCTACCACGGCATTCACCGTTTGCGAATGCTGCGATTTCATAGTTGTCTTTAACCATATTGCCATCAATATTCAACATAGCAGTAATTGTCATGTTGTTTGCATATTGTGACACTTGTGGAACCCAATAGTTGTTGTCTGTTGTGATGTTTTCATTTGCATATTTTGCACCTTCAACATTATCTGAATATGTGAAATAAGTGCTCTTATTTGATTTATACTTATAGCCTTGTCCAGCTTCCAATGTTAGTAAAGAACCTGTCCATCCGTATATTTCACCGGTATTAGGATTTATATCGTCATTGTATTGAGCTTGACCTGTACGCCATTTAATGACATCACCTTTTTCTGCGTCAAGTCCTGCAAGCGCAACATTGATTGGAAGATCTTCAGCAACAGGATAACCGATCCAGTTCCAGCCTGGTCTCAATGTAATAGGAGTTGTTGCAGGGTCTACAATCTTACCGTCAACCATGATTTCAACAGCTTCTGTTGTCTTGATCATATACATTTGTTTTGCTGAAATGATGAAGTCGTCAGTCTTATACCATTTGTATTGAGCTACGCCATCAATTTCTCCAATGTATTGATAGTCTGAGTATCCAGTCTTGCCTTTGATTTCAATACCTTTGCCATCAAGAGCATCTTGTAATTCTACGAGACCTGCCTCTGAAGAAAGGTTGATGTATGATGAATACCAGTTCCAGCCTCTATTGAGAGATGTTGTTTGAGCATACAATACTCGTTCAACAGTCCAGATACCTTCTTCGTATTCAATTGCATCATAGTATTCGTGGCAATATTCGTTAACATCCATGCCGAATGTACCGCCAGTGATGAAGCCATAAGCTGGAGTATCATAACAGATAACACCTTCAAATGTACCACCTGAGATTGAAACTTTACCTTCAACCATTGTTGTTGCAGTTAAGCCATTAAGAGCAAAGTTGCCATTGAAGATACCACCTTCAACATTGATGTTAACATTTTCAGCACTATTTTTATTTACAACATAAACAGCTAAATTATAATCTGTATCATTTGTTGTGATAGTACCACCTTCGACATTAAGGTCTACACATGGTTTGTTGCCAAGATTTAAGTTGACGCCATAACCATCATTACTTACGATTTCACCGCCTTCGATATTAAGTGTTGCTTTTGCTGCATCACCGTCAGTCCAGTTGAATATACGTAATGTTGTCTTTTCAGCAATCAACTTACCACCAACTATTGTAGCTGTGCTTCCTGCATAATTATCAATAGCATAACATGCACCACCTACTGATGTATTTTCAATGATACCGCTCAATACTGTTATTGTGCCATAGTTGCTAATTGTATTGCTTGCGTATGCGTTAGCAGCGCTTGGTGTAGTTGTTGCAAAGCTGAGTTTACTACCTTCTTCTTCACCTGTGATTGTAAGATTACCATTATTCTTTATCAAAGCAGATACTGCACTTGAACTGTCTGTCATTGATACAGTACAACCATTGAGGTCTAATGTGATGTTTTGACCAGCTGCAACATTGATAGTTTCTGTAAGATTGATATTGCGAGCAACAACAATTTTATCGCCATTTTCTGCTGCATCGAATGCATCTTTGATAGCGATATATTGTGTTCCTGTTCTGTCAATTGTTGCTTCATAGTAGTTACCATAAACGCCTTCAATGTTGAGACCACTATCGTTTAATGCAACTATAACTTTACCAGTAGCAAGTTCAAAGCCATTTTCCAATGAAACACCTTCTTCATATTCTGTTTTACCAATAACACACCAATAACCATCATTATTAGTTTGGGTCATTGTGTTTGTACCTACGAATGTGATGTTTGATTCTGCATTAGCATCACGTACTACAACAGGGATGAATGCAGTTACCTTGTTGCTTTGGATAACAGCATTATTATTATATGTATTAGCGTCCATGCGGATACCGTAACCAGCAACAGTAATTTCACAATCTTTAACTGTTACGCCTTGTACTGTACCGAGGGCTAAACCGCTCTTAGAATTTGTAACTGTAACGTTTTCTATTGTAAGGTTCCAGCCTGATGTGTTTTGCAAGAATGAATGTAAGCCTGTACCTGTACAATTGCTGATTACTACGCTATGTGATGATTTCAAGCGGACGGCAACATCACCATCGTTACCAGAACCTGTAAATGTACAGTTGTCAATTGTTAAACGTGGATAGTGGTTTGTATTTACTGAAGAAATGAAATCAACGCCAGCATCAGCTGTATCAACGAATTTAATATTCTTAACAGTAATACGTCTGTTGTCTTCTGTATCTGACAAAGAGTTAACAGTGATTTTACCGTTCATTGTCTTGTCTGCACCATCGATAGTATAATATAAACCAACTTTTTCAGTAAGAGTTACATTTTCTGTAACATTACTTACCAATGTGATTGTCTCACCATTTTGAACTTCGTCAACAGCATCTTGAAGTGTTACATAATATTTGTTAGCAGTCTTTGCAACTACACCTATTATTGTACCTTCAACTTCTGCTTCTTCTGATACTTCAATGTCATATGTAGATTTTGCATTTACACGGAATCTCAATGCTTGTCCGTTATATGCGCATGGTTTAATTGTAGCATCATCGCCAACAGTAAAGTCAATTGTGTTTGGTTTAGCATTTGTTAAATCGCTGCCTCTATCCATCAAATAGAAACCATATACAGTACCGCCATTAAATTGAGTTGTGGAAACATTTGTTCCTGTTGCAGTTGTGTTGTGTGTATTAACGTCTGTTCTGATAGCATAGTAACTAACACTCTTAACAGTACCACCATTAATTGTCATAGAGCCTAGATTACCCCAGCTTGCATTGTTGTCTATAGCACTAGCAACAGCTTCAGCTTCAACAGGTGTATTGTTTTCAATAGTACCGCCATTGACAACCAATGTGCCTTTATTAAAAATTGTATGGCAACGGTTCATCCAGCCGTCTGCAGTTTCTCTTGTGCCTGTATAAGAAATTTTACCATTTCCTTCTGAACTGTTATCAACTATAGTAAGTTTTGCACCAGATTCAACAGTTATAAACTCATAGCTCTTTTCAGTGTTATTTGTGCCTGAAACAGTATGACCATTCAAGTCAAGTGTGAAATCTTTACCTTTAGCAATATTGACAGCTGTTGTTTTACCTGCTGCATATACATAGTTTTCATATTCAATATTAGAAATTATTTTAACTATGTCGTTTGCTTTTGCAGCATCGATAGCTTTTTGGAGTGTTGTATATTTTGCTGCTCCAATTTGAGCTACGTATGACAATGTTACAAGGTTTTTCAACTCGCCATTTTCATATTCTGAATAATAATTTTCAGGATATACATTTAATACATCATACAAACCTGCTGTTTCATCTGGGTTAGATCCATTCCAGTAGTTTTCGTTGATGTTAACATTTTCTGTGTTAGATGAAACTTTTACGAATTCTTCTGGTGCATTGTCATGCATCATAGCATTGCCTGTAATTGTAGCTGTTGTGCCTTCACCTTTAACTATACGGATAGCACGACCTTTATTTGCTGCATCTTTACCCCAGTCCTTCAATACGTTGTTTGTAACAGCTACATCGCCATATGTTGTTCCTTCTAACAAGATAGCGCTGTTAAATACGCCATCAATGTTGTTGCCGTCAACAACAACTGCTTCTGCATTACGGATACGTACAGCATGACCTTTTTCTACATTTTCAATAACGTTGTCTTTAACATTTACTGTTTCTGTAAGGCCATCACATACAACAGTAATAGCGTTGCCTACTGTGATATCTGTAAATGTATTGCCGCTAATTTCAACGCTTGTCAATTCACTTACGCTAATACCTTTACCAACAAAGTTAACATTTGAAACAGAAATGCTGTAATTGTCAAGTTTGTTATCATCGCTACCGAATGACATGCCGCCTTGAACAGTTTTGCCATTACCGTCAATAGTTATATTGTTTGTTGGTTTAACAACTGTCAATGTTTCGTTTATGTCTCTAAACAATACAACAGTATTGCCTTCAGCAGCAGCGACTGCATTAGTCAATGAAGTTGCATATGACTTGATCACTCTGTTTTCACCTGCAGCAACTGCAGCAACAATTGGATTTAAGTTGTCTGGGCCGTTAGGTTGAATTGTACATTCAGTAACTTTAACACCATCTATCCATTGTTCAACGCGGTTAGGTTGCATTGCGATTGTTGGAGCAACATTCCATGACATTGTCCAATAATTATCTGTATTTGATGCTGCATTAAGTTTCATGTTCCATGTAACATATACATCACCGTCGATGATGTTATCTACATCGTTCAATGATGTTGAACCCATGTAAGTATTATCGTTGTAGAATTTTAATTCGAAGCTATCGTTTGCATTGCCTCCGCATTCGCCCCAATATCCGTCAGTTGTTGTATAAGCTACGCTAAGAGTACCTTTAACGATACTATATGTACCATTGCCATTATCTTTTAATTGGTGACCTGCAGCCAAGAATGATTTAAGGTCTGTTGTAGTTCCTTCAACACCGAGTTCTGTGTATACACCGCCTTTAACAAAACCTCCATTCTTTGCAAGCCATTCAGCATTACGTGTACCATTAGGTTCTGCAGGAACTGTTGTACCGCTTACACCATTTTCATAATATACACCACGTTGAACCAAAAGTTCTACAGGGACATTGATGTTGCCACCATTGATTTCTAAACCAAATGCGTTGTTGTCTGGGTTATACAAACGAGACTTGATTTTGCCAAATTGATCAGGTGTTGTATCAATGTTAATGTTACCACCATTGATTGTCAAGAAGCAGTCAACATTGAGACGATTTTTAGCAGGATCTGCATAATACCAACTGTCGCCATGTTGCATATAAATACCACCATTGATGTCACCATCATTTATGATAACACGGTTATTAACACCTTCTAAATAGTGAGTATATTGACGAACTGCATAATAATAAGCACCGCTCAATGTACCGCCATTAACTGTCAATATACAATCATTACCATATTCATGGCTTAATCGGCTGTGGTTGTCAACAGCATTTGTTACATCTGTTTCTGCTTCAGCTGTATTTTCAATTGTACCTGCATTAACTGTTAAAGTACCGCAGTTGAAAATTGTTGAATAGAATTTTAAATAAGTTGATGTACCAGCAACTGGTTTGTAAGTAAGTTTACCGTTACCACCTTCAGTATCATTGATTGTCAAGTTGCCAAGGTTAAGAATCATCACGTTGTCAATATCACCGTATGCGTCAACATAAGAAACAGTATGACCGTTTAAGTCGAGAACGATAGTTTTGTCATCAGGGATAACAATACCGCAGTAAGATTCACGATTATATGCTGGTTTGAAGTATTCTTGAGCATTTTGAGCTGTAAGTTCATGATCTTTAATAACAATGATAGTTTGACCATCTATTGCTGCATTGACAGCTTCTTGGATACTTCTATATTTTATATCACCGATTTGTGCTTCAAATACAGGAGCTAGAACTGTTACACCATCTACAACAACTGTGATATCGTTGTTTGCTGCGGTAGCATTACCTTTCTTATTATTCCATAAGCTGTTGCCAGAAACGTTACCACTGCCGAAGCCTGTAGCTGTTGTGTTAGAGATTGTCAAGTTGATACCACTTGTTAATGAAGAGTCCATTTCGATAGCAGCTTTGCCATCAACAGCTGCTGATGCTTCGAATGTACAATCTTTAACTGTTACATTATTGAAGATACTTGCTGATTCAGCATAGATAAGAACAGACTTTCCTGCTGAATAGAAAGTACATTCGTTGAATGCAACTTTTTTAGCACTGTATGTCCATACGTTGTAGTTGTCGCTGTCTTCTGTGTTGAATGTACAATTGTTGAATGTTTCTGATTGACCATAGAGGAATACTTGGCCGTTGAATGTACAGTTGTTGTAAACTAAATTGCCAGAGTGTTGTAAACCTTTATATGTGCTATTTTCTGCGTATGTGAATGTTACATTGTTAAATGTTACATTTGCACCATCCATGTTTTTAGCACCTATATTTTCAAATACAACGCCAGAAACATTACCAGTTATAGTTATGTTTTTGCCAGATGTATTGAGAGCGTATGTGCCGCTTTGAAGAACTACAACTTCGTCTCCATTTTGTGCAGCTGCGAAAGCTTCATCAAGAGAAGCATAATATTCATTACCTATTCTAGCATAATACTTGATTGTACTATATACGCCGTTGTTATATACAACACCATAGTTTTCTTCAGTAACAACAACGTCAAGACCTTCACGTGCTGTCAATGTCGCACCTACACTTAAATTGATTGTACCGCCAGGAGTTACATTATCACCAATAGTCATTGTACCACCTACATTATATGCATTGCCTGCAACTGTAGAATTAAAGTTTTCAACTTTAGTTGTACCTGTGAATTGTACATTATCACCATCACGTGATACTACAACATAACATTGCTCGCCGTAGCTCCATGCCATATTTGAACAATCTACTGTTACATTTTCAACTATAAAGTCTGTTGCATAACAGTTAAACATCCATACAACATGAGTGCCCTCTGTTACTTGAATTTTACCATTCTTGAAAATAACATTTGTAGTTACTTCTGGACGAATTTGGAAACCTGATGTGTTAGTTCCAGTTGAACCTGTAGCATCACTAATAGTATATGTCTTACCATTCAAGTCGAATATCATACCATTTTCCATGAATCTCATACCTTTTCCGCTAACGTCTTTCAACAGTGTTATTGTAGCGCCTTCGAGTCTTGGACAGTTTGATGTATAAGGAACAGCCTCAAGCATATCTTCATAATATTCAATTTCACCTTCTGGATAAACAGGATTACCAACAGGATATGTTACCATAATTGATGGAGCATAAACTAATGTTGTCATAGCTTCATCTGCATAATATGGATATACACCAATCTCTATTAAATCTTTTGCATTCTGTGCTGCGCTATTGTAGTAGATTTTGCTTGGGTTAGCCAAGATATCTATATCATAGTAGTTCTTGCTGAAGTCTGCTGTTGTTGTTTCTGCATTGAAGTTCCAGTAGCAGATTTGTTGAGCATCTGTAATACCTTTGAAAATATTTTTAGAAACTACAAGATTTACTTCATCTGTACCATTTGCATCGTTGCCGAGACCTTGTGCTCTACCAACTGCTGAACCAGAGAATGTGTTACCTTCTACTATGAATTCATCTTCAATACCGTCGTTTGTTGTGATTTGAATTACATAAGGACGGAATGATACATTGTTAATTGTGTTGCCTGTAAATACTACTTCACCTGTCAATTGTGCGTAAACACCAGATTTACTTCCGCCTGTTGCACCATTAATTATGTTGTTTGTAAATGTGAAGTTTTTAACAGCTTTGGCTGCGTCTTTATTGATATGAACAGGAGCTGTGTTTGTATTATCATTAAGGTTATTGAATGTACAGTTTGTTACAGTCAAGTCTTCAATGGTTTCTTCACCGCTTCTCCAGCCTGTGAATAATAAACGTGAATTGTTGAATGTAATGCCATCGAATGTTAAACCTAAATATTCGTATGAATTACCATCAGCAGCAGAGATAGTCATATCTTTAAGTACAACACCTTCTGCACCTTTTAAAGTTACATCTCTGAGTGTAGCAGGGAGTTTAACTGTACCTTCTTCTATGATACCTGTACCATTGTCTTTTATAAGCTCTATTGTTTCTCCTTCACCAACTGCTGCAAATGCATCTTTAAGAGATGTGTATTTTGTATCATCTATCTTAGCGATGTATGGTTTTGTAATGAAGTTTACTACAAATGGATCGAGAATTGTTCCTATTGAAGCATCATCACCAGCTTTATAATTGATAGTAGTTACATCATAGGTTAATAATTCTTCTTTTGTTTCATGGTTGTACAATTTGAATGTGATAACGTCATTTGCACTACCGCCGATAACCATTTTTGCATAATTTCTTGTTACGCCATTATTGGTATCAACCAAATTAGCTTTAGCACTACCTTTACATATATTACCACAGAAAGCGCCAACCTCCCAATTAGAATCATGTTGTTCTACGCCATCAATAAGGACAACAGCTGTCAATGACATATTGCCTTCATCATCTGATGTGTTTGGAGTGTAGTGATTAGGTGTCTTGAAATTGATGACAGCTGGATTTGTAATAGTACCATAGTCATAATCTGTTATGTATGGTATTAGCAAATCTTCTATTGCACCATCTTGATATTTAATAAAATAATTATCTGAATATGTAGTACCAGATTCATGATCATAAAGTTTTAATGTATAAACATGACCAATTTCACCATAAACTACTAATTCAGCGATGTATTTACCGGTGCCAAAATTCTCTGTCATTGCAGTTGCATAACATGTTTCACCTGAAAATACACCTAATTCAAGATTTGATCTTTTTTGAAGTTCACCATCTAATTGTATAACTGCATCGATGGTAAAATTAGATGCATAATTACCATTATCACTGTTAACAGTCCAGTGGTAATTTTGTCCAAACATTGTTGAACACAACAACATTAGGAATGTTACTAAAAATAATTTTCTATTCATATTGATAAGTTTTAGTTATTTATCTAAAAAAGGCTTTGAACCTTGAGCCATAAGCTTAATGCTCATGACTCAAAGCTCATAGCTCTTATTTATTATTCTACAACCAATCTGCAGTTCTTTACTTCGCCGTTGATTGTAACTCTAATTACGTAAACTCCTGCTGTTTCAAGAGCATCGATAGTATCAACATTTTGATATTCGGCAACCTTAACACCAAGTGCATTGAATACTTCAACATTGTCGCATGTTGCTTGGAGGCTGATTGCTCTATCTCTTGTTGTTGGGTTTGGATAGATGTTGATCATATCCAATGTACTTTCTTCAACGCCTAATGTGTTCATGAAGAACATATATGGCTCATCGATAGAACCTAAGTTAGCATCATCAGAATAGTTGACTCTGTTGTTGAGTTCGTATTCAGTTTCATTGTTGATGTCATAGCATTTGAATGTCAATTCTTCAACATCTTCACCGAATACAGTCATGAATAACATGTATGCATCCAAACCTTCGATGTAGATTGGGCGAGCGCTACCACGGCATTCACCATTAGCAAATGCTGCGATTTCGTAGTTGTCTTTAACCATGTTGCCATCAATGTTCAACATAGCAGTAATTGTCATGTTGTTTGCATATTGTGACATTTCTGGAGCCCAATAGTTGTTGTCTGATGTGATGTTTTCATTTGCATATTTTGCACCTTCAACATTATCTGAATATGTGAAATATGTACTTGTGCCCTTATTTGACTTATACATATAACCTTGTCCAGGTATCATAGTTTTTAATGTACCAATCCAACCTAATGGTTTACCTGTTTCTTGGTTAATTTCACTAGAGTATTCTGCTTTATAATTACGATCTTTAATAACATCACCATGTACTGCAGAATGACCTGCTAATGCAACATTGATTGGAAGATTTCCATCTACAGGATAACCGATCCAGTTCCAGCCTGTTCTCAATGTAATAGGAGTTGCTGCAGGATTCATCTTTACGCCGTCAACCATGATTTCAACAGCTTCTGTTGTCTTGATCATATACATTTGTTTTGCAGAGATGATGAAGTCTTCAGTCATAGACCAACTGTTGTTATGATAGTCTGTGAATCCAGTCTTGCCTTTGATTTCAATACCTTTGCCATCAAGAGCATCTTGTAATTCTTTGAGACCTTTGTCTGAAGAAAGGTTGATGTATGAAGAATACCAGTTCCAGCCTCTATTAAGAGATGTTGTTTGAGCAAACAATACTTGTTCAATAGTCCAGATACCATTAGCACCTTCAACTGCATCATAGTATTCGTGGCAATATTCGTTAACGTCCATTGTAAATGTACCGCCTGTGATGAAGCCAGCTAATAAGCGTTCTTCATTTTGTTCGTCTGTACTATCAAAACGTGAGATGCTTGCAACGTGGCCAGCAGAAATTAATCCTGAGAAGCTGCGGCTTGGTTCTATGTAAAGTGCGTTTAATGTACCGCCTTCGATAGTGAATGAACCTTTAACATCTTTTGTATTTCTTCCTGTTGAGTTGTCACTTGGGTTTTGCATCCATAATGATGAAACTTCACCACCTTTAATTGTTACATTATTAGCATTTGTTTCGCTATTACAGAATTGACGAATACCATCATAATATACAGAATAACCTGAAACAATGACTCTACCACTTTCAACAACTAAAATAGCATTAGCTGATGTTGAGTTGTTGTCGATAGCATAACCGATTTGATTTGATGCTGTAGATTTATTTTCGATAGTAGCGTCATAAATTGTCAATGCACCGCTGTTTACGATAGTATTAACTGCATATGCAGTTGAACCTGTGAGTGCATGATCGCAGATAATAGTACCATTTTCGATAGTTAAATCACCTTTATTTGTGATAACAGCATAAGCAGCAGCTACTGTAGGTCTACCTGTTATTGTATTGTCATTTAAGTCTAATGTAACAACTTTACCAGCTGCGATTGTAGCTGTTTCTGTGAGAGTGATGTCTCTTAAAACAACGACTGTGTTATTATCTGCATAAGCAAAAGCATTAGCTAATGAAGTAGCATATGACTTGATATCACCGTTTTCATATGTAACTGCAGCAACAATTGGATTTAAGTTGTCTGGGCTGTTGAGTTGGATGTTACCACCACTTACTTTAACGCCATCAACCAAAAGTTCAACTTTAGCTGGCATATTATTAATATTAGGTGCTGTTGTCCAGTTCATTGTCCAGTATGAATCTGTATTAGCAGCAGCGTCAAATAACAAGTTCCATGTAACGTTTACATCACCATCAATGATACCGCCAATGTTGTTAAGGCTTGTGGTACCCATTACATTGTTATTTGCATCGAGGACGTTGATAACGAAGCTTTCTTTTGCATTGCCCCATACTTCACCCCAAATTCCATTTTCACTAATGTAGCCAATGAAGTTATCGCCCTTTGGAACAACTATAAATTCATCTTGAGCTACAACTACACCACCTGCATCAATTTTGTTGACATTAACATTATCTCCACTAACATTTGCTGTAAGTGTATTACCTGTTGCTGTAACTGTAAGTTTATTGTTATCAGTATAAGACTTGATATTTACATAAGCACCTTCAACAGTATTATCTGTGAATGTAACATTATTATGTGCACTTACATAAACCGCTGCATCTTTAAGTGTATTGCCTGTGATAGTTACAGTCTTAACATCTTGAGCATTTTCATTGTCTGAAATACCGCGTTTCCATCCTTCGAAATTACTGTTTGTGATAGAGATTGCGAGGTTAGCAGCATTTGCACCTGCGCCTTCACCGAAAATGATAGCACGTGTATTGTTTGCAGAACCGTTACCTATGAATGTACATCCATCAACTGTTAAGTTTGCTTCTGCTGAGATAGCGCGGAATCTGCCAGCGAAACCTGATATAGCGTCTGTCATATCAACAGTAAGATTTTTAACAGTTGCATCTGCTTCAAAGCGGAATGCTGACATATAGTTACCACCATCATATACAGTGTTAGTAAACTTGATAGTCTTGCCATTACCGTCGATTGTTACAGGAACTGTGAATTTAGAACCAGTATTTCTTGCATCCCAATAATAGTCTACTGTTACGTCTTTAATGATATCGATTGTACAAACACTTGTACTTGTTGCAGCTTTGAATGCTGCTTCGAGAGTTGCATATGGTTTACCATTAGTTATAGCAACTACACCTGTATTGTCTGTATTATTGCTTTCTGTAACAGGAGTATAACCAACATTGAATGCTACAGCATTGCTACCATTGAAAATGTTACCAGTTGCTTCTACACTAGAATTTTGGTTTTGAGAAACCCAGATACATGCGCCATAATATTGATCACTATTTAGATACAAACTTGTAAGAGTTGCATCTTTCACTAATACTGTTTGTCCAGCACCACGTACGTTAATTACGTTAGCGCCTTCGTATGTACCGCCATTGACATTAATATCATGACCTGAGCCACCAACTACATTCACTGCGTATGACCAGTCGCAAGCACTTTCATCAGTGAAATCAACTGAACAGTTGTTCAATGTCAACTTAACACCAGTAACATCATCAACAGAGATACCACGGATGTCATTTTGTTCAACACGAACAGCAGTATTCACCATATTTACTTCGTTCAATGTTACCTCGGTGTCTTTTACTGTCACGCGGAATACACGATTTGCATTTGATGTTACTTTTTTGTCGTTACCATTGATAGTTAAAGACTTTTCAATCAAAATAACTTTTTTATCTTCTACTTTTATATCATTAATAAGTTCGATTGTTTCACCTGCTTGAACTGCTGCTATAGCTTCTGGGAGTGTTTTGTAGTATGCAATGATGATATTTGTGTTTTCATCTTGAGTTTTGCTTATTGCTGCCACGAAGCTATCAATGCTTTCTTGTGCTACTGTAGCACCTGTAACTTCAACATTGCCATAGTTTGCAGCCCAGTCTTCGTCAACCCATACAAAGTTAACATTGTCTGCTGCTACATCATCAATATTTACATTGCTTGCAGCGATTTTTGCACCAGCTGTAGAACTTACTAAAACAGCTGCTTTCTTAGCTGTTTTGAATACTGTTTCTGTAACTTTCAATGTTACCTGTGCAGGATTGCTGATATACTCGTCAGCGATTTTGATACCACGACCGCCGTTTGTTGCAGTGATAGAACCACCGTTCATTGTAACTTCTTGTCCATTACCGTTAATCCATAAACCATAGTAACCGTTAGCTTCGTTGATTGTTACATTATCTAATGTAGCACCAGCTTGAACAGCAATACCGTTGTTAACTGTTACATTTGTCATTTCAAGTGGACAACTGAAGATGATAGCGTGAGTGTTCCAAGCACCGCTTGTATCACCGTAGCCAGTCTTTTCTATTGTCATATTGTTGAGAACAAGTTTACCATTTACCAAACCGATAGAAGCCCAGTCGCTATTCTTTTGGTTCAATGTTAATGTATGATTTTTACCATTGATAGTTACAGATGTTGTTCCTTCAATGCCGTATTCATCACGTGCATTGTAGTCTAATGTAACGTCACGTAACAAATTAATCGTTACATCACCATTACCGATAGTTGCAATAGCATCAGCAAGGTTGAAGTAGATTTTACCATTAATATTAGCTACAGCATCGCTAACTTCTGATGGGAAATTACCACTTGCATTTTCAAGAACTACATTTTCAACTTTAAGCTCACCTGTAAGTTTGCTTGTTTTACTACCGCCATAGAGATAACCTATACAATAGTTTTCATAAGCTGTACCATAACCGCCAACGTATGTTTTGATTTCTACTTTTTTAGCAGAAAGGTTAGAACCAGAGATAGGTTGTGTACCATTGTTATCTTCTGCCATACCAACTATAGAACCAAGACCACCAGCTGCAGATTTAATAGTGAGGCCTTCAACATGAGCATTCATGATGTTTGTTGTACCTTCGCCAGCGTAACCAAGGATACCACCTGCGCACCAGAATGTAGATGTGATAAAGCTGTCTTCATTAGCAACAACAGAAACATCGTCCATTACAACGTAACCGTGACCAACGATACCGCCTATATAGCCTCTACCTGAAATTTGAACATCACCTGTTACATGAACATTTTCAATCTTAGTGCTTGCAAATGCATTACCAACAACACCACCAACATAATTTGAGTTGTTTGTTGATTTAACTGTTACATTGTTAAGTTTAAGGTTCTTGATAACAGCATTGCCTGTAGTACGTGCAAATAAACCAATACCATCGCCAGCTTGTTCAACATTGAGGTTAGAGATAGTGTGGTTGCCACCATCGAACACACCTTTAAATGAACCATGGTCACCACTCATAGAACCAATAGGATTCCAGTTGATACCTGCGAGGTCGATGTCTGCTGTAAGTTTGAAGTATTTACCAGCATATTGAGTAGAACCATCTTGTGCTTGTTTGTCAACATTGTTACGGAAGAACTTGAGGTCATTTAAGTTATTAATAAGGTATGGACTTTCTTCTGTTCCTAAACCTTCAAAATTGATGGAGTTACCATAAATACCATCTGCATTTAAACCAGCATCATTCAATGTAACACTTACATTACCTGTAGCAGCTGTTGGCATTTGACCATTTGTTGCATATTCTGAAGTACCGATAGCACACCATAAGCCGTCTGTATTTGTAGCTGTGAATGTGTTTTCGCCGTTGAATGTCATTGCTGACTCAACAGAAGCCTTGCGAACTACAACTGGGATGAATGCTTCAATTTCGTTATCTGTAATAACAGCGTTATTATTGAGCTGAGCATCGAAACGGATACCAGATTTATTTACTACTAAATCACAATTCTTAATGTTTGCACCTTGTACAGTACCCATAGCAAAACCACTGAGTGAATTTGTAACATCAACATTATCGATTTGGATGTTCCAACCAGCTGTGTTTTGAAGGAATGAATGTAATCCAGAACCTGTACAGTTTTCAATCTTAATGTTATTAGCAGATTTCAAACGAACAGCAACAACAGCATATTCAGTTGTGTTGATATCAGTAGTTCCATTAAATTTACAACCAGATATTGTGATGTTGTTTGGATAATAATTTGTCTCTACAGACTTGATGAAATCGTGAGTGATTGCATCGGTATTGAAGTTGAAGTTCTTAATAACGAGTGTGCTTGGTGCATCCTTACCAGCACGTGCTGTAATATTGATAGAACCAGTGTAAATTTTGTTATTACCATCAATAACAAAGCTCTTATCAGCAGTCTGTGTGAATGACACTACCTCTGCACAATCAGAAACGAGAACTACTGTTTCACCATCGTTAACTTTGTCAATAGCTGCTTGGAGAGAAGCGTATGGTGTTTCACCTATCTTAGCGACAGCATTGTTATATTTATATACAACATCTTCAGTGATGTTTTTCATTTCTGCAGTACCTTCTTTTATATTAGCTGCAGTAGTTTGAATTGTTGCATCTGTAACACCCTTATCATTAGGAAGGAGAATGTCGGCACCACCTGTTGGAGTACCACTGAATGTTGTATTAGATACGTTCAACACAGACTTACCACCATCTACAGAAGAGAGTACGCGAACAGGAATCTGGTCGGCAGCAACATCAGCACCGCAGTCGGTGAATGAACAACCGTTGATAGTTACTGTTTGTGTACCAGCAGCTTTGTGGTTGAGGTTGACAGCCTTATTCAAGTTAGAGAATGCTACATTGTTTAATGAGATAGCACCGTCAGCATTTGAGTAAATAGCCTCTTTCTCAAGACCCTTGAACTCACTGCCTTCAATTGCAATGTTGAGTGTACCTGTTGTTCCAGTAATGAACACTTTACCCATATCAAAGCAATCTTCCAACACTAAATTTACAATATGTGAAGTAGACTTTGCACCCCATACTGAGTAACCGTTAAGATTCTTAATGGTTAAAGTCATATTATCTGTAATAGCTAAACTGCCACCTTCGTTTTTGTCTGTATTACCTAAGTCAAAATGTTCGAAACCTGTTACACTTGCATTATTACCATAAACTGTAAGTGTGCTTACCACAGGAGCATGTTGCATTGCACCTAATTCTGCATCTGGCTTACAGTAAATAATAGCGTCTGCATTTCCAGCAACAGCTTCAACAGCAGCTTGGAGAGTAGCATAGTAATTTGTACCGTCTGTTACTGTGTTTGTGCCGAACATTGCTTTGTAATTGTTCTCATTCATTGTTGAAGGAAGTTCTACATAGTCAGCAAAAGGTTGAGTTATAGTTACATTATCAGCTGTAAAGCCATTCTTTTCAAAAATAACACCAAATGGCAACTCAACTGTTTCTTCAGAATCATGGAGAAGTGTTACAGTTGAACCATTTGTTGCAACTTCAGCAGCTTGAGCTACTGTTGTGTAAATCTTGCCATCTACTAAAACACCGCAAGCACCGTTGTCGTTGATACATTTAGGAGCTACATCTGATGTAACTGCAACGCCATTAGGTTGGCCATCTAAATCTAATTCAAATACACCTGTTGAAGAATATGTATTACCTCCAAGTGTTACGCTTTCACCGTATGTAAGAACGATAGCTGGTTTGTTGTCAACAGCTGAGAAGTTAGTATTATTAACAATGAGGTTTGGTTTTTCTACACTTGCATTGGCACCATTTTCAGCATACATCTTAATGCCACGATAATCTGCAAATGTACAGCCATTAACAGTAACGTCAACGTTGCCGTATGCCCAGAGACCGTATTTATCCCATGATTTCTTGAAAGTACATCCTGTATAAGTTACCTTGCCAGAAGATGCGTAAGCACCGTTAAGGAAAGTACAGTTTGTATAAGATACTTCAGCAACATCAAAAATACCGAAAGCAACATTCATGAAACCGGCATTAGCAATAAAACCACCTTCTGATTTGCTGAGTTTTAAGTTTTCAAAAGCAACCTTCTTGCCTGTAGCTGTAATATAACCTTGAACATCGAGATAGATTTCAGCCTCTGTATTGTTTCTTGTTTGAGGTCCTACGAATTTGATTGAAGTATAGCTACCTGCCAAAGGTTGGTTCATAGTAACTTTTGCACAAATCTCAACAGTAACATCGCCTGTCATAGATTTTGCTGCGTTGAGAGCGTCAGCTAAATATGAATACTCTTCTGCACCAATCTTAGCGACTGTAGGCAATTTTACTGTACCATTGATTGTACAACCATTAGCCAATGTTGGTTCTTTGTCAACAAATACAGTAGAAGTATTATCAATTGTTACAGTTTGGTTATTGCGAACATCAATAGTTGCTTCTATACAGTTGGTAATATTAACGTTAGAATTTTCGCTGATAGTAACAGCACCATTTTGAGCTGTGATACCACGACCAACCATATCTTTCATTGTAATTGTTGAGTTGCTGATTGCAAGAGGTGAACGGTTGAAACCATGTTCCATCTCTGCGTCAACGCCCTCAGCATCACCGCTGATAGTCATAGTAGAGTTTTCTATTGTTGTGTTAGCGTGTGTAACAACACGACGTACATTATGTGCTGTGAGTTCCAATCCATCAATATTAAGTTCAGCACCTGAAGCATCAGCTTTGAATACGCCACCAGCTTCGAATTTGTCGTTCTTGAGATTCCATTCACCGCCGTTTACATTAAGAACACTTGATTCACCAATGTAGAATATACCATAAGCTGATGAATAGCCATCACCTGTAAGGTTTACATTGTCAAATGTGAGTGTGCTAACAAGAGTCTTTTCATATTCATCAAGACAGAAGATAGCATTACCTGTAACTGTAACGTTAGTAATATTAACATTACCATTCTTGATAGTTACGTTTGATTTATCATTGAACTTATTGTCACCAGCACCAATAGTCAAAGTTTTACCATTGAGGTCGATTACTGAAGTAACACCACTTGTAACGATAGCAGATGTTGTTGTGATGTCAGCTGTGAGTTGAACATTGTTACCAGCTTCCACTGCTGCTTTCAAAGCTGCAAAAGCAGAAACTGGAACATACATAGCACCCTCAATAATAGGAGCTGCTACACCATCAATTTTCACAGAACCTGTACCATCAATATTTTCAGCATCCAAGGTTGAACCATCGTTCAAGTTGAGAGTTTTACCTGAATTTACAGTAAGATTATTAACTGCAATATTTGAATTTGTTGCTGTTACATTTGCTGCAACTTTGGTGTCGCCTTCCTTGATAGTAAGTGTAGAGTTGTTAATTTTTACATTACCAAGTTGGTTTGATGTACCACCAGCGAAATCGCCCAAACCACCACTGATTTGGTTACCGTTGATAGTGATAGTTGAGTTTGTGAGAGTAGTTGGGTAAAATAAAGATGTTGCAGAAGCAAAAGCTCCATCAACCTCTACTTTTGAATCTTCAATAGTCAATTTACCTTGTGCGTCGAGGTCTTGAATATAGAAGTCTGCATAGTACACCTCAATGCTACCGTTGTAACGGATAGAGATGTCGCAATCTTGATATTCATCACTCAAAAAATTAACATAAGCCTTCTTTGTAGCACCTTTAGCACCTACAATCAGTTTATTCTTAATGTGGATGTTAGATATTGAATTACTCTTTCCACGAGCACATGTAAGTGTACCACCTGGTTCAACAGTCACAGGATATGTCATATCCCATTTTGAAAGTGAATTACCCATGGTTGCGCCATCCTTGATAACAACAGCAAGTTTAGAATAATTCTTGTGGTTGTTGTTAAAACAGTTTCCACTGATTGTGTTTGTTTTCTCAATTACGATAGTAGCTGTAGTTTTGCCATTAGCTGTCGCATAAGCATAAGCGCCATCGTAATTGCTAAACTTAGTTGTTCCCCAACCTTCCGTACTACTATTGTAGTCGTAGTTAACGAGAAGTTGTAGTTGTGTTTGGGCAAATAGATTGCCACTGCCTCCCAGTGCTAAAATTAGCAAGGTTAGCATGAGTAGAAATTTCTTTCTCATAATAATTGAATTTTAAATGTTAATATTTTTGTTAATTTTTGTATTTTTTATATATATAAATAAAAAAAGAGAATACAATTAAATGACGTTATCGCTAACAATCAAATAATCGTTGAGAATTACAATAATAGTAATTCAATAGGAAATGATAAATCTTAAATTCTAACCTCCATGAAAATACATAAAGGGAGAGATTTTTTCAATAAATAATTCTCCTGCCATATTGTAAGTATTTTAATTTTTTTACTAATAAATGTTATTAACTATCTGTTTCTGTTGCAATTGTATTATATATAATATCCGCTCAATTTATCATTCAATTAACTGACAAAAATATTACAATTTTTAATATATCCTAATTTTTATTAAGATTTTTTTAAAAAAAATTGAAAGTTCAATAGTCAATGGTCAAAAGTCAATGGTCAAAGTTCAATAGCCAAAAGTTAAAAAATTTTAACTTTTTTTCTCTTGACAAGTAATTGAATTTGTTGTAGTTTTGCGGATGTTTATTAACCAATTTTTATGACTTATGGCTTTTATAAAATCACCTTACATCAACGACACGCCGGTAATCAGAGGCAGAGACGCAAAAAGATTCATGAAAAGAATGCGTGAAAATCACAAGGAGACTCCAGAAGAAAGAGAGAGACGCATAAGGAATTATGAGATGATAATGAAAAACTCTGAAGATTACCTATGATTGAATCAAGAGAACGCAATTTCAACAACTGTTTTGTTCGGAGATTGCGAAAAGACGAAACGATAAAGTCGTTCGACTGCGGAGACTGCGACTTGAACGACTTTATCATGAATCGTGCTGCGGAGTACAACAAGACAAGATTGGCAGTGACTTATATATTCGAGCATAAAGATTCAAGAGAGATTATCGGATATTTCAGTCTGGCAAACGACAAAATATCAATCGACGATTTTGACAATAACAACGAATTCAACCGTTTCAGAAGACATAGATTCAAGAATGAAAAACGCATCAGAAGCTATCCTTCTGTAAAGATATGCAGGTTGGGAATCAACAGCAAATTTCATGGCAACGGTGTCGGATCTATGCTTATTGACTTCATCAAATCATATTACTCAAATGGCAGCAGAGCCGGTTGCCGGTTCATAACAGTAGATGCCTATCACGACGCTATACCTTTTTACGAAAGAAACAAATTCCGACTTCTAAGCGACGACCATAAAACCACTCGCCTGCTCTACTACGACCTTAACGAAATTGTGAATTAAAAAAAGCGAAAGTTGAAAGACTAAAGACAAAAGGCTAAAGGCTAAAGTTAAGAGTTAAGAGTTAAGAGTTAAAAGTTCAATGGTCAATAGTCAATAGCCAAAAAAAGAGACGCCATAAAATGACGCCTCTCCAAAATTTTCAATTTTCAATGGTCAATTTTCAATTATTTCTTAAGTGGTTCTGCTATCTTAGCTGCCAAGAATTGTCTGTTCATTCTAGCGATGTTAGTTACAGAGATGCCTTTTGGACATTCTGCCATACATGCGTAAGTGTTTGAACAGTTACCGAATCCGAGTTCGTCCATTCTAGCAACCATTTTCTGTACTCTTTCGTATGTTTCAACTTGACCTTGTGGTAACAATGCGAGTTGAGAGAATTTAGCTGATACGAAGAGCATAGCGCTACCGTTTTTACATGTTGCAACGCAAGCACCGCAACCGATACATGAAGCTGCGTCCATAGAGAGGTCAGCGTCGTGTTTGTTGATTGGGAGAGAGTTTGCGTCTGGCACACCACCTGTGCGTACTGATACGTAGCCTCCTGATTGGATGAGTCTGTCTAAAGCAGAGCGGTCAACCATCAAGTCCTTGATGATAGGGAAAGCTTCAGAGCGCCATGGTTCGATAGTGATTGTTTCACCGTTTTTGAACTTACGCATGTGAAGTTGGCAAG
>JAEIGA010004154.1_pt1 | contig 22410 bp, 21 predicted proteins | sample 9270691 | NCBI WGS metagenome assembly JAEIGA01 (sample SAMN17057246, study PRJNA624740) | gut metagenome | biome: biome; isolation source: fecal sample | host: Bos grunniens | place: China: Xizang | collected 2019 | reverse complement strand
GGACCACTACAAAGATTTCCTGACGGAACAGAACAAGGAGGACGAACATGTTTCTGATGATCGGCGTCAATGACGGCAAAGACACACTTTACTACGAGCGCCCCGTCTACTTCTCCCACCTCGGCCGCGCGGTGAACGTGACGGTCTTCGTGACCTTCACCCAGCTCCTGCTCTTTTTCAACCCGACCTTCAAGTGGAACAAACACTACTACGTCCAGCTGCCGAACGGCGAGGTCTACGAGCTGAACGCGAACGTGGGACAGCAGGTCGCCCGAGGACGGGACGTGGAGATCAAAGAGGCGGACCTGTTCACGTCGAGCTCCGCGAACTACTACGCGGACGGCGGGTTCTCCGGCAGCATCAAAGACTTCTTCTTCGGCGATGGGCAGAACCAGGCCAGTGGCTCCGACGTTTTCAACTGTCCCCACTGCGGATACCCCATCGTGGACGACTTCGACTTCTGCCCGAAGTGCGGCAAACGCCTCCATTAAGCAAGGTAAAATATTGATTTTTTCTATAAAAGTGATATAATCCCTTCACACGCAGAAACCCCCGCGGAGTTCGGCCTCTAAATCCTCCGCGTTAGAAATGAAAACCAAGGAGATCAAAAATGAATTTCAACCATACCAGGATGGCAACGTTACTTCGTTCGGTGCCGACTTCAACGACGCTTGTGTTTATTGCGGCTGTTATCGCAATGAACTTCCTTGCGCGTATCTCTCTGTTGTCGCTGCCGTGGATCTCGCTCAATGCGGGCATCACAGTTTCGTGGCTGTCCTTTTTGCTCATCGACATCCTCGCCAAACACTACGGCGTGAAAGCGGCGAACCTCATGTCGGTCCTCGCCATTACGGTCAACGTGACCGTGTGCCTCGTCTGCTCCGCCGTCGGCCACCTCTGGAACCACCCGGCCCTGAACATGGTCGTCGGGGGACAGTGGTCCATCCTGCTCGCGAGCACGCTGGCCTATGTCATTTCCGCCGCCACCAACAACTACACGAACATCTTTATCGGGAAAAAGATGACGGCAGACCCGGACGGCAAAAAGGCGTTCGCGGCCCGGTCCTTCGTCTCCACCCTCCTGTCTCAGGTGGTGGACAACTTCCTGTTCGTCTTCCTGGCCTTCGTGGTCTTCCCGCTCATTCCGGGTGCCTTCCCGGTGCGCTGGACCCTGCTGCAGTGCCTCGGCGGCTCCGTGACCTGCGCGTTCCTGGAACTCTTCTCCGAAATGGTCTTCACACCCTTTGGGTACCGCATCGTCCGCAAGTGGAAGAGAGAGGGCGTCGGCAAGGAGTACCTCGAGCGGTACTGTCCGAACGGCGTTCTGGAAGGGTAAGGCGATTCATCTCATGGAAAAACTCGAACTCCTCTCGGCCGCCGAACTCGGCCGGGAGATACAGGCCGGACACCTCACACCCACCGAGGCGGTCCGGTATTTTGAACACCGCATCGAAGAGCGGAACGCGGCCATCAACGCGTTCGTCTACACGAAGTTCGAAGAGGCGGAGGCCGCCGCCAAAGCGCTTGAACAGAGCATGGCGGACGGGGAAGAGGCAGGCCCCTTCGCGGGCGTGCCGTTTGCCCTGAAAGACTTCCTGCCCTCGAAGAAGGGCTGGACCCATTCCCACGGCGGTGTGAAGTCTCTCATCAGAGAGGATCCGGTGGACTCCGAGTTCTGCAAGGCCATGGAGACGGCCGGCGGCATCGCCCTCGGCAAGACGAACGCTCCGGCCTTCGGCTTCCGGGGCGCGACGGACAACAAGCTCTACGGCCCCACCCGCAACCCCTATGACCACCGGTACAACGCCGGCGGTTCTTCCGGCGGCAGCGCCGCCGCGGTGGCAGACGGCCTGGTGCCCATCGCCGAAGGGGGAGACGCGGGCGGTTCCATCCGCATTCCCGCTGCCTGGTGCAACCTGGTCGGCTTCAAAGCCTCCGTCGGCACCGTGCCGAGCGTGATCCGCCCGGACGCCTGGTCCGCCACCCACCCGTACTGCTGCAACGGCGGCCTCACGAAGACCGTGGAAGACGCCGCCATCCTGTTGAACTTTATGGCCCGCTTCGACCCGCGGGACCCGCTGAGCCGGGACCTCGGTCCGAAGGACTTCACAGAGCTCATGGGCCGCTCCGTCAAAGGCTGGCGCGTCGCCTGGACCCCGGACTTCGGCATCTTCCCGGTGGACCCGGAAGTGGCGAAGCGCACGGAACAGACCGCTCTCCTCTTGAAGGAGGCCGGCGCCATCGTGGAACCGGTGGAGTTCCGCCTGCCGCGGACCGCCGGTGAGTACGGGGAAATATGGTGCCGCAGCATCTCGGTGGACACCGCCATTGAACTGGAACTGGACCGCCGAAACGGGTTCGACCTCATCAAAGAGCACCGGGACGAACTCCCGGAGGAGTTCATCTACTGGAACGAACAGGCGGCCTGGGGCGGCATCCTGGACTACTACGAGTTCAACAGAGCCCGCACCGAACTGCTGGACGCCCAGCAGGACGTGTTCGACCGCTACGACATCCTCCTGTCGCCGACCTCGACCTGTCTTCCGGTCCGCAACGCCGACGACAGAAACACCAAAGGCCCGACGGAAGTGAACGGCACCCCGGTAGACCCGCTCATCGGGTTCGCGGAGACCTTCCTGTTCAACTTCACCGGCAACCCGGCCGCCTCCGTGCCCGCCGGCTTCTCGCAAAGCGGACTGCCCGTCGGCCTGCAGGTCATCGGGAAACGGTTCCGCGACGAAGACGTCCTGAGCGTGGCCCGCACCCTCGAACAGCTCCGCCATTAAAGCGGCGAAAAGGGCGAAACTGCGCAGTGTATGCAGTTTCTTTACACATGTCAAAAATTAAGATTTTCTTCAGAAAACCTCAAGCAAGTGCTGATAGCATGAAATTGTTATCAGCGCTTTCTTTTTGCGCTGTTTCGTTTCTATATCCTTTTTGCGAGAGGGAGGTATTTATGGATTTCATTGTTCACAACATTCTCTACATTGTTCTGCTCTTTGCGGGGCTCGTCACGTTCCTGTGGCTCATGCTGTTCCGTGAGCGGCTCAATATGACCTGGTACGCGGCGCTCATCCTGTCCATCATCCACGTCTTCTACGGTGTGGCGTGCGTCAAGGTCTTTGCGTTCATGGAGGGTTCGGGCATCGGGTCCATGAGCATCTACGGCGCGGTGTTCTTTATGCCGGTCGGCTACTTCATCGGCGCCAAGCTGTTCAAGCGCCCGCTGAAGGACGTCTTCGACATCTTCGCCGTGCCCATGATCTTCACCCTGCTCTGCTCCCGGGTCAACTGCCTGGTCTCCGGCTGCTGCTACGGGACACTCATCGGCGATTCGCCCTTCCGCTGGCCCACCCGCGAGTCGGAGATGCTGTTCTATGTCATCTTCCTCGCCATCGTGGCGCCGAAGGTCCGCAAAGGCGGCATGGACGGCAAGCTCTATCCCATCTATATGCTGTCCTACGGCATTTTCCGCGGCATCAACGAGTTCTTCCGGTTCTCAGACAGAACATACGGTATTTTCCACCTGTCCCACATCTGGTGTGTGGTGGCCATCCTGCTCGGACTCGGCATCATCCTCTACATGAGAACGCGGGAACAGAAGGTCCTGCCGCCCCAGACACCGGCTGCGGCATAACGCAAAAAAGAATAACCATCGAAAGGAGGGTATTGCATGAACATCGCCATCGCCAACATTGCGTCCGAGGTCTGCTGTACCCTCTTTCTGATGACGCTGTTCGCTGCGCTCCTCTATAAGCGGGAGCGCAGTCGTTCGCTCTACTATATCGAACTCATCTTTGTCGGGGAGATCGTCGCCCTCACCTCCGACCTCATCTTCCGCATGCTGAGCCTGGACCGGCCCATCGCCATCGGGCTCTACATCGACTACGTCATCTCTTTCTGCGCGTCGGTCTTCCTGGTCTGCAGTTTTACGTTCTATTTCTATACTCGTTTCGAGGAAAAAGGCATGCTCCGCATCAGCAGCTGGCTGCGTTGGGGGGTCCTCCTGTATTCCGGGCTTCTGATCCTCACCTTCATCAGTTCCATCTGGACCGGCTGGCTCTTCTATCTGGATACGGGCAGAAGACTGGTGTTTACGGAGTACTATGTCTGGACGACTTATCTGTTCGTGCCCCTCATCGTCTACGACTTCCTCATCATCCTGCGGCATCGGAAAGTGCTGGGCAACGCGGAGACGGCCGTCCTGCTACTGTACTGTGTACTGCCCATCGTGGCCCTGTTCATCGACAACCGCTATAACACGGTGTGCGCCCATATCGCGCTGACGCTGGACGCCTGCATGCTCTACACCTTCATCTATGCGGAGCAGGAGCAGAGCCTGGCCCGCAGCCGGCAGGAACTGGCGGAAATGCACCTGAACTCCATGGTGCACCAGATCAACCCCCATTTCATCCACAACACGCTGAGTTCCATCGAGAGTCTCGGCAGGAGAAGACCGGAGGAGGCCAGCAAACTGCTCTCTGCCTTTTCCGACTACCTGGCGGACAACTACGTGGACCTGACTAAGGACCCGCTCATCCCGTTCGAGAAGGAACTCAAGCACGTGGAGAACTATCTGGCCATCGAAAAGGTGCGGTTCCCCAACCTGACGGTCGTCTACGACATCCAGGCGGGCGGCTTCGACCTGCCCTGCCTCTCCATCCAGCCTCTGGCGGAGAACGCGGTCAAGCACGGCATCTGCCGGAAACGGCGGAGCGAGGGCACCCTGCTCATTGCGTCGGAAGAGACGGAGGACGCCTTCCTCATCCGGGTCGAGGATGACGGGGCGGGCTTCGACCCGCAAAAACCGGCAGACGGGAGCCGGCAGCACGTGGGCATCGAAAATGTCACGAAGCGGCTGGAACTCCTCTGCGACGGAACCCTGACCATCCGGAGCGAACCGGGGGTCGGAACAAAGTGTGAGATAAAGATCCCGAAGGGAGGGGACAGCAAATGATCGCCCTTTGTGTTGACGACGAAGTCCTCCTTCTGGAGGCGTTGACAAGTGCGGTGAAGGCCTCGCCGGACATCCACCAGGTGGTCGCCTTCGAAGATGAATATGACGCCCTGGAGTGGGTGCGGGAACACCGCCCCGACATGGCGTTCCTGGACATCCAGCTCCATGACCTGAACGGGATGGAACTGGCGGAAGCGCTCAGGAAAGTCTATCCGGAGCTGCCGGTGGTCTTCTGTACCGGCTACCGGGAGTACGCGGTAGACGCGTTCCAGATGCACGCTTCCGGCTACCTGACCAAACCCATCCGGGAAGAGGCCGTCCAGCGGGAGATCGACCACATCCTCAGTTCCGCTCAGGCGCCGCCTCTGCTGCGGGCCCACTGCTTCGGGACCTTCGAGGTCTATGCCAACGGCATGCCCCTGCGCTTCCGGCGGGCCAAGACCAAGGAGCTCCTGGCCTATCTCATCGACCGGCGGGGCGCCAAGGTGTCGAGCCGGGAACTGTGCGCCATCCTCTGGGAGGACAACCTCGATGAGAAGAGCGCCATGAACTACCTGCACCAGATCGCCTCCGACCTGCGGCGGTCGCTGAAGGACGCGGGTGCCGGCGATGTGTTCGTCAACCGGACCCACGGCTATTCGGTGGACGCCTCCCGCATCGACTGCGACTACTACCGGTTCCTCGAAGGGGAGGAGCGGGCCTTACGGCGATTCACCGGCGAGTACATGAGCAACTACAGCTGGTCGGAGGTCACCTGCGCCTATCTGCAGTCCCTGGCCGGCGTGAACCTGTAAATACAACAATAAACAGTTCTTAACGATTGTGAAAAGAAAAAACAGTCGAAAGAGACGGGGAAACCCGTCTCTTTTTTACTAAATACTACCGTTTTTCAGACAGATTTAAGACTGGTGTCAGTTTTTTGTCAGCGCCCCTTTTTAAAATAAAGGTGACTATAAATGGGAGAAATATATTCATGAAGGAGGTTACCTAATGAGAAAGTCCACACGGAAGATCCTGTCGATACTCATTGCGGTCGCGATGATCTTTACGCTCATCCCGTTCGGAGTAATGGCAGCATCGTCGGGGCCCAAAAAGGCCTCGGAAAGTACCCTGGGCAGAGCGGACGGTGACTACACACTGACCATCGTCAACGATGCAGAAACCGTTATGCTCTTCGACGTCCAGGTCAACGGCGAGGACGAAAGTCTGTCGTTCGCCGCCGGCGAAACGCTCGGCATTGGCATCAATGCGGGCGATACGTTCTCGGTCGAGAAGATCGGCAACAGCAACTACAATGTTGTTTCCGAGTCCGGCACGTTCCAGAGCGGTGATTATGAAAACGTCATCGCGAAGGAGTTCACCCACAAAGTGGGCGACGGCTTCAAGACCGGCGAGAGATCGATCTATGTCCAGAAAGATGGATCTCAGTATGAAGGCGATACGGAAACCATCAGCGGCAACCTTGCCGTCAAGGGTTCCAAGATCGAAGCCCCTCTGGCCATCAAGAGCAACAACAGTTCCAATGCTGTTCTTGGCATCACGGTCAATGGCGTGGAGCAGACCACGACCGTCAGCGGCAACTTCGCCAACAACAACACGAACAGTACCACGGCACAGAACAACGGCAGAACGCTGACGACTGCCGCCAACAACTTCTTTGCCACCATCGTCGACCAGATCCCCGGATATGATGCCGACAGATATGCGATCCTGAACGGTACTATCGAAGGCAAGACGGTCTCCAGCGGCGGTTGTAACTCGACCACCACGACAGAGTATACTGTGACGGCCAGCCCGGCAGTTTACATTCCTCTGGATGAGACTATCATCGACATCAAAGATGACGTGGCAGCGGGTGACATCACCCTGACCTACACCACAGAGACGACCGCCAAAGCGGGCAACTTCTCTGTGAACCTCCTGAATCAGGAGCGTCTGTCCGACCTTCACAGCAAGCTGACCATCAACACGGTCACCAGCCTCATGAGCCTGATGTCCGGCACCAACAGCGAAGGCAGCGAAGGTTCCGGCATGTCCACGGACACCTTCACCAACCTGCTCGGCAACGAAGACCTGATGAGCCTCATCGGCATCGAGGCGCTCGACAACATGCCGAAGGGCTTCGACGTTGTCCTGACGGAAGTCGACAAGGGCGACGGCCTCTATGAAGGTCTTGTGTATCACGTGCCCATGACGAACACCATGTTCATCCACATCGACATGGACGTCATGATGCAGGATGCGCTCGGCAGCACGCTGTTCAACCTTGCGAAGGGCCAGATCCCGGCTGAAATGCTCGACATGGAGATCACTCTCCCCGTCAGCATCGGCCAGAGCTTTGCGCAGGAAGGCGTCCGTGCCGGTCAGTATGAAGTGAAGATCGTCTCTCCCGGCGAGGGATGGTACGCGGCGACTGACACCTATACTATCAATGTCACGAACGGCGGAACGGTCAACAATCTGGGCGGCAGCCATGTCTACGGCAGCATCCGTACTTCCGCCCTGATCGATCCTCTGACCTCTGCGATGGGTATGGACCTCGGCTGCCTCGGCAGTCTGGCAGGCCTCATGCTCGGCTCCAACACGGTCAAGTTCGTCAATACCACCGGTATTGAAGTCAGCCATAAACAGAATCATATCGAATTCACCAACGCGACGCTGAACGTGGATGAGAACGGCAAGGTCACCACCACCGGTATCCCCGGCGCGACCTTCACCCTGGTCGACAGAGACCGCTTCCTCGAACTCGTCGACACCCTGCTTGCCATGGGCCGTGAAGCGGTCAACAGCGTCATCGGCGGCATCAGCTTCGATGAGCTGCTCGGACTCCGTGAGGAGATCACCGAGGGCGACCCGGAAGAACCCGTGGACGCAGAACCCGGCATGATCGAACGCGTACTCCTCTCCATCATCGCGCTCGGTCCGGAGGGACTCGATGGATTCCAGGTCCCTGCCATTCTGGAGAACGTGGCAGATGAAAATGGTCTCGTGACTTTTGACCCCAAAGACAACGTGACCCTTAAGAAACTCATTGACCTCATCCCGCTCCTGACGAACGCGGTGTCCGGCATTGGTGACATTGCCGGCGGCATCGGCGGCCTCATCCCGGGCAGCGGCGATTCTGAGGAACCCGGTGAACCCGGTGAAGAGCCCGGCGAAGGCGAGACCCCCGCAGAGCCCTCCGGCAGCGGCTCTTCCAGCAGCCTGCTCTCCGGCCTCGACATGGCCACGGTCCTTGACCTCCTCGCCGCAGTCGGCGATGAGGAGCAGATTGGTCTCCTTCTTGGCCTGCTCGACAGCTTCAGCGGCCTGATGGGCGGCGGCGACTCTGAGGAACCCACTGAGCCCACGGAGCCCACAGATCCCACAGATCCCACAGATCCCTCTGAACCCGGCGAGCCCGCAGCCGAACAGCCCGACATGATGTCCGTCATTATGGATCTTCTCAATAATGAAAACGTTGACATCAGCGGCGACCTCGGTTTTGCACTCCTCAACTTCATCGGTCTGACCGATGGCAGATTCCCGACCGGCAACTACCTGCTCATCCAGTCGGCAGTTCCGGAAGGACGCACCCGTAACCCGATGATGTATGTCTTCGAGAACACCTGGGATGCGGAAGAACGCGCATACCACACCTATGCCAGCGTTGACATCGGCGGCGTCATGTCCAACGAGCAGTTCGCGGTCTTCGCGGGACAGCTCGAACAGTCCTATGAGCTGCTGACCAAGATCTTTGGCAACCTGGCAGAGGGTGCTGACGGAGGCCTGAGCCTTGCCCGTGCCTTTGTCGGCGAAGAGGGTGAAGGCTACAACTCCCAGGTCCTCTTCGACTGGTTCAACGATCTTTCCCTCCAGGTCTCGGAATGGTACAACAGTCAGAACAATCCTGATCCGGAGAATCCTGCGGAAGCCGTTTCGCTCCTTCCGCTCGAACTGAGGGAAGCGCTCGGTCAGATCCTGGATGCAGTCCTCGACACTTACATTCCGAAGGCGACCGTCCTGACGTATGTGTCCAGACTGATCTATGAGAACACCGGCAGCCTCTTCGAGAGCCAGGAAGAAGTCGCGGAACTCATTACGAGTCTCGCACTGAACGGCGAATATACCTTCACCGACTTCAACAACAAAGTCCAGCAGCTTCTGGATCAAGCGAACTTCGTCCTGAACGGCGAAGTCACGAAGAACTGGTATTACTATGATGTCAGCGCGAACATCTTCACCAACATCAACGTGGCATACCACTATGTCATCAACATGCTCCTTCCGCCCGAACTCGCGAATGTCGTTGAGCGCGCGCTGCAGGGAGACATCGATGCAGGTGAAGCGATGATCGACGAACTCATCAACCAGATCATCAACCCCGACACGGGCGAAGTGGAAGTCCCCGATGAACCCGATGAACCCGACCTGCCCGGCACCAACACCGGCAGCTGGCTGAGCAGACTGTTTGGCGGTCTCTTCGGCGGCGGCTCTGGCGGCGGCAGCTGGTTCAGCAACCTCTTCGGAGGCGGCTCCAGCGGCGGCATTGGCGGCTTCTTCAGAAACCTCTTTGGCGGCTGGTTCTAAGCTCAAGCTTTTGTAAATAAGCCTTAGACGTAAAAACGGGAATGGGCATCTTGCCCATTCCTGTTTTTTTGCGGTAGAATAACAACAACGATATTTTATAGAGAGGGGGAGCCCCGTGGGACTCATCAACTATCTGATCCTGGCCATCGACCACACCGGTTACCGGGGATGGATCTACCAGGGGTGGATCGTCGTCGTCTACATCGTCGTCGCGGTCTTCAACCTGTTCTGGCGCCGGCACTACGGCTATAAGTGGTTCCGCACGCTGCTCATCACGCTCGCGCACCTGCTCTCCTTCGACCTGTTCCTCATGTTCGTCGGCTGGGCGCTGACAGGCTTCGACACCTTCGGGGTGAAGGACTATGTCGCGGGGTGCCTGTTCGTGCCCCTGTTTGCCATGCTCTTTGGGAAGGTCTTCAAAGACGACTGGCGGAAGATGCTCGACTTCATGACGCCGGGCTACATGCTGGCCCTGGTCATCATCAAAATATCCTGCTGCTTCGCGGGTTGCTGTTTCAGCTTCCCCATGGCACACGGCATGTGGAACCCCATTTTTGAACAGTATCTGTTCCCCCTTCAGATCGTGGAAGGCATGGTCGCCCTCCTGCTCACCTTTGTCCTCATGCACATCGCCAGAAAGCAGGACTTCAGGGTGACCGGAAACCTGTATGCCTGGCTGCTCATCCTGTACGGCAGCACCCGGTTCTTCCTGGAGTTTGCCCGGGTGAACGTCAAGGTCGCGGCGGGCATCTCCGTCTACGGCTTCTGGGCGCTGGCAACGCTGCTGGTGGGCATCATCTGGCTCATCGCCGACCGCCGGAGAGTCCGGAAACTTGCGGAAGCGGAAACAGAAACAGAAATAGAAGCAGAAGAAACACAAGACTGAAAGGAAGTTGTTCGTGATGTCTCAGATCCGTATGGAAGCATACTCGATGATCGCGGAAGCAGATAAGGCGCAGAACCTCGAGAAGTTTTTGAAATTCATGGAGGAGTCCGCCGCCCGGGGAACGAAGCTGGTGCTGTTCCCGGAGCTGAGTCTGACCGGTCTGCCGGAAAACCTCAGCATGGCGCGTCCGCTCCCGGAATTCTCGGAGTATTTTCACGGGAACGCGGAGCTCGTGCCGGAAGGGGAAAGCGTGCAGAAGCTCATCGAAAAAGCGAAGGCGCTGGGAATGTATGCTTCCTGGAGCATGACGAGTCGTGACAGGGAAGGCCGCTACCGGAACACCGCGGTCTTAGTCGGCCCGGAGGGCTATATCGGCAAGTATTTCAAGCAGAACCCGGCCGGGACCGAATCGTTCCAGATGGAAGCGGGGCATGCGGAGTGCCCGGTGTTCGACACCCCGATCGGCAAGATCGGCCTTTTGATCTGCTATGACAAGGCATTCCCGGAAGTCGTGCGCAAAATGAAGCTGGAGGGCGCAGAGATCGTTCTCGCCCCCACGGCGTGGCCCGGCATGGATCGCCGGCTCGACAAACTGGACCTGATGATGCAGTATCACCGCTGGAGCGGAACGAGCTGCGCACTGGAAAACGGCGTGGTGGTCGTGGACGCGAACCACGCTTCTCCCTCCGGGGCAACGACCGGACCGGAGGGCGGCCACAGCCGCATCATCCATCCGCTGAAGGGCGTTGTCTCGGAAACCGGATGGGAGGAAGGCTATGCCGCTGCGGAACTGGACCCGCAGGCAGCCATCGAAGAATACTATTCCGCGCTCGGCATTTCGAAAGAAGCGCATCTGCAGCGCCTTCGCACCGCCCAGGCGCGGTTTGAAAAGCGGAAACTGCTGCGCGACGCTGCCGGCGTCAACATCCGGTTCTATGCCCGTGCCGGAGCGGCGTTCGTCTCCAATCTGCCGTCGGCGCTGCAGTGGCGGATCCGTACGGCAAGAGCGGGAAAACAGTAATACAGAGAAAGGCAGGCTGCGACAGCCCATGATCAAGATCCTATTCGTCTGCCACGGCAACATCTGCCGGAGCCCCATGGCGGAGTTCGTCATGAAAGACATGGTGCGCAGAGCGGGCGTCGAAGACCGTTTTGAGATCGCCTCCGCGGCGGTCTCCACGGAAGAGCTCGGCAACCCGGTCTACCCGCCGGCGCAGCGGGTGCTGAACGAACACGGCATCTCCTGCAAAGGCCACCACGCCCATCGGATGACCCGGCAGGAGTACGAGTATTACGACTACATCATCCTCATGGATGAGATGAACCGGCGCTGGTGCGACCGTATCATCGGAGAGGACGACCGGAACAAGGTCAGTCTGCTCCTCGAACACGCCGGCATTTCCCGTGACGTCGCGGACCCCTGGTACACCGGCAACTTCGAAGCCACCTGGGACGACGTCAACGTCGGGTGCAGAGCGTTGCTCGAAGAACTGTTTTGAACCAAAAACAAAAGACCTCCGAAACGGAGGTCTTTTTCTTTTTGGACCTATTTGGTTTTCTTCAGAATGAACTTGTAGATGCCCCTGCTGGTGACGGGAATGTAGTGCGTGCCGTCGGAGGTGGCGTAGTCGGTCTCCATGAGGTAGGCGTAGCAGTCGATGTATTTTGCCTGAGAGGACAGTCCCTCCTTCAGCTTCCGGTTGAAGGTGCGGATCTGCTTGTTCTGGGCTTTGTAGTTCTCTTTCTGCCGCTTGGTCATGCCTCCGGTCTTCCGTCCGGCGGGGCCGACGTTCATGATGTATACTCTGGCGCCGCGGGCGACCCAGAGCGCCGTCATGAGGTTGTAGTAGTTGATGTATTCGTTCACCGTGGCCGAGGGCGTGCCGACCACATCGTTGAACCCCATCCACACAACGATGGTCGTCCTGCTGTCGATGGTGTCCAGGCCGGAGAGCTCCAGACGGGGGATGAGGGTGGCGGCCAGGTCGAAGAACTTGGCGCCCCATTTGAAGTCCCAGAGGATGCTGCCGTCCTGCTGGATGAGGTCGTAGACCAGCTTGCCGTTGTTGCGCACCTGGCGCAGGTTGGCGGTGCGGGAGTCCCCGATGAGGATGGTCTTCTTTTTGCCCGCCTGGACCGTGACGGTGGCGGCGGGTGCCGCCGGAGCGGCTTTCGGCTTCTCTGCGGCATAGCCGGGCAGCGAGAGCCCGCTCAGGAGAACGAGCATGAGCATGACGGCGATGCACTGTTTCAGAAGAAAACGGATGTTGCGGTGGTTCATGGAACCGGTCCTTTCCCTTGTGTTTTTCTGTTATTATTTTAAGCATTTTCCGGCGTCAGGTCAATGCGGGGACCCGCCGAAAAATGGGCTTTTGTACAGAAAGGTTCATACTTTTTTCCTTGCCCGGGTTTTCTATACATGTTATTGTATATTTGTACTGAATGTTCTATGAAACCGAATGTTTCAGGAAGCATTTCTTACGGAAAACCAAGCACAAGTAGGGAGGGACTCTATGTCACAAGCTGCCATTACCCTCATTGTCCTGGTCGTAGCCATCATCCTGTTCGTCATAGACGTACTGCCGATGGGTCTGGTCGCGTTCTGCGTCCCGGTCACGCTCTACTTCTTAGGCATCATTGAGGTCAGCGACATCTTCACCGATGTCATCAACTCGAACGTCATCCTCATCATCGCCATGTGCGTCATTGGTGCGGCGTTCTTCAAGACGGGACTGGCCTATCTGGTCTCGCAGAAGGTCATGAAACTGACCAACAGCGAACGGGGTCTCATCCTCGTCGTCGTCCTGCTGGCCGGCATCATGTCCGGTTTCGTGTCGAACTCCGGCACGGTCGCCGTCCTGCTGCCCATCGTGCTCGGCATTGCGAGAGCGGCGAACATCAAGCCCATCAAGCTGCTCCTGCCGCTGGTCATGGGCGCCACCCTGGGTGCCGACTTCACCATCATCGGTTCCCCCGGCAACCTCATCGCCAAAAACACCATTGAAGAGTATTCGAACGGCACCATGCATGTCGGCTTCTTCGAATACGCGAAGATCGGCGCGCCCATGCTCATCATCGTCGCCATCTTCCTGTTCTTCGTCGGCCCGAAGATCATCCCGAACAGAGAACCCGGTGAGTCCGATGCTGTCAGCCAGGACTACAGCGGCATTCCGAAATGGCACAAGATCTTCACCGCCGTCGACCTTGCGGTCACGGTCGTGCTCATGGTCCTCACCGACTATGTGGACTTCCTGCCGCCCCTGCACATCATTGCCTGTATCGGCGCCATCCTCATCGTGGCCGCCGGTGTCCTGACGGAGAAAGAAGCGTTCAAGTCCTTCGAACTCCTGACGGTCTTCATGCTGGCCTTCATGTCCCCGCTCGGCGCGGCCATGAACAACACGGGCGCAGGCGAAATGATCGCCGACAAGGTCGTCGCGCTGACCGGCCAGTCCGGCACCCTCATCATCATGGGCGCCATGTGGCTCCTCACCTGGTTCCTCACACAGGTCATGAGCAACACCGCCGCCTGTACGCTGCTTTGTCCCATTGCCTGGACCATTGCCGAAACCATCGGGGCAGACCCCCGCGCGGTCGTCATCGCGGTCTTCATCGCGTCCTCCGTCGCCGTCTGTACCCCCATGGCCATCCCGGCCAACGCCATGATCCTCGGCCCCGGCAACATCCGCTTCAAGGACTTCATGCTGCCCGGCCTCTGCGTCTCCGCTGTGTGCTTCATCGTCAGCATGATCCTTCTGCCCATCTTCTATCCGTTCTATCCGGGATAAGGAGGGTACGCTGTGAAAAAATATGTTTCCATTCTGCTGATGCTGGTGCTCCTCATCGGGACGCTCGCCCTCAGCGGATGCAACTCGAATGTTGCTGCCGATGATCTCTACGTGAAAGACCAGGGCAAACTGGTCGTCGGTGTCATCGACGCGCCCCCTCTGAGTGAACTGAACGACGAAGGGGAGTGGACCGGCCTTTCCGTAGACCTTGCCAGAGACTTTGGCAAAAAGCTCGGCGTCGAGGTCGAGTTCAAGGAGATCGAATGGACCGAAATGGAACATCTCCTGAACGACAAGACCATCGACTGCGTCGCCAGCGCCCTGACGCTGACGGCCGACCGGAGAGCGGTCATGGAATGCACGAAAGCCTACCTCAACAACTCGCAGATCGTGGTCACGAAGGCGTCCGTCGCCCGCCGCTACACCGAGCCGGAGCAGTGCCTCCAGCTGAAGTTCGCGGTCCTCGACGGCTCCACCCATGAGGCGCTGGCCAAGGAGAACGGCTTCCTCATCATCGTGAAAGAATCCACGGACGAAGTCTTGAAGGCGGTCTCCGACGGCTCCGCCAACGCCGCCATCATCAACTCCACGTTCGCCACTACGGCCATCGGCAACGGCAACGAGTACCCCGACCTTGCGCGGGCCTTCCGGCTGAAGAACAACAAGATCGGCTTTGCCTTCCGCAAAGGCTCTGAACTTGCGGAGCAGATGAACGCGTACTTCGTCACCGCTTATACCAGCGGAAAAATGGCGAAACTGGCAAAGAATTATTCCGTTCAGAAACTGCTCGTTGAACAGGTCACGGAGAAATAACCGCAAAGAAATAAGACCTCACCCTTCGGTGAGGTCTTTTCTTTCTGTTCAAAACTTGAAAACGATGCCGACGACAGCGGCAATGACGATATAAAAGATGGGGTGCAGGTCCTTCACTTTCGGCACCTGGACGGCGATGAGCACCAGGGCGAAGAAGACGGCCGCCTTCCACGAGAAGAGCCCCGCCAGCTGCCCGTAGTCGAAGACCGTGGAGCCCTCGAAGCCCGGGAAGAGGGCAATGAGCAGCACGGAGAGCCCGGCCGCGGCAATGAGCCCGACCGCGGCGGGACGGAGCCCCGCGAAAACGCTCTGGACGACGCGGTTATTGGAATAGCGCTCCATGAGCCCTGCCACCGCGAGGATGATGAGGAAGGAGGGCAGGAGAAGACTCAGGGTCGTCAGGAGAGCGCCGGGGACGCCGAACATGTGGTAGCCCACGTAAGTGGCCATGTTGATGCCGATGGGCCCGGGCGTGGACTCGGACACGGCCACCATGTTGGCAATGTCCGCCTTCGTGAACCAGTCCGGGTGGTTGTTGGACATATCGGTGATGAAGGGGAGGGTGGCAAGTCCGCCGCCCACCGCCAGGAGCCCGGCCCGGAAGAAGTTCAGACACAGGAGCAGTAGCGTGTTCATGCGTCACCCTCCTTTCCGCCGGTCCAGAGACCGCCGAAGAACAGGTAGCCTGCCAGGGCGGCGCCGAGGACGATGTAGACGGGGGAGGTGCCGAACAGGGCCACGAGCAGGAAGGCGACGAGGGCAATGACCCAGGAGAGCCAGTGCTTCAGCGCGTTCCGCCCCATTTTGAAGACCGAGGCGAGGATGAGCCCCGTGACGGCCACCCGGACCCCGGCCAGCGCGTGCCGGACCGCGGGGATGTCCGCGAAGTTCTTAAGGAGGGCCGCGATGAGGGAGATGATGACAAGGCTCGGGGTGATGACGCCGAGGGTGGCGAAGACCGCGCCCAGGAAGCCGGCCTGCTTTTTCCCGAGGAACGTGGCGGTGTTGACCGCGATGATGCCCGGGGTGCACTGGGCCAGGGCGAAGACGTCGAGCAGTTCCTCGTCGTCGGTCCAGCCGTGCTTTTCCACACACTCCTTCTGGAGCATGGGCAGCATGGCGTAGCCGCCGCCGAAGGTGAAGAGCCCGACTTTGAAGAAGGCGCCGTACAGAGCGGCCAGTTTTTTTACGTAGTTCGTCTCAGCCACGCGCTCACTCCTCTCTGCCGAGCAGGTAGTCCGTGGACACGTCCAGCGTGTTGGCGATGGCCACCAGCTCGTAGTCGTTCAGAGCCCGGTGCTGTCCCTCTATTTTGGACAGCACGGACGCCGTCATGGGCACGCCCTGCAGGGCGAGGGACTCCAGAAGATCCTTCTGTTTGATGCCCTTTTCCCGGCGGAGCCGTTCGATGCGGATGCCGCAAATGTTTTTCGTGCCCCGCAGCAGTTCCCGTTCTCTCATAAAGCAAATCGCCTCCGTGCGATTATTTTTCTAAAACAGCAATATAATTATAGCAAAGAAATATCAAACGTTGAAGGGGCATTTTTGCGGTGCTATAATTGTTTTAACTGTAAATAGAAATAATAAGGAGCGTTTCGTATGGCAAACAACCTTAAAAGCAATTATTTCGACAAAGACATCGACCTCACCATGCTCGTGGACTTCTATGAGCTGACCATGGGCGGAGGCTACTTCCATAACGGGTTCAAGGACCTCATCGGCCACTTCGACCTGTTCTACCGCCATGTGCCGGACAACGGCGGCTACGTCATTGCCGCCGGCCTCGAGCAGATGGTGGACTACCTGAACAGTCTGCACTTCACCGAGGAGGACCTCGCCTACCTGAAGGGCCGCGGCTTTGCCGACGACTTCCTCGACTACCTCCGGGACTTCGAGTTCGCGTGCGATGTATGGGCCGTCCCCGAGGGAACACCCGTGTTCCCGAACGAGCCCGTCGTGCACGTCCGGGGCCCGGTCATCCAGGCGCAGTTCATTGAGACCGCGCTGCTCATGCTCTTCAACCACCAGAGCCTCATCGCCACCAAGGCGAACCGCATCGTCCGCGCGGCGGACGGCAGAGCGGTCATGGAGTTCGGCTCCCGCCGCTCCCACGGCGCCATGGCGGCCGTTCACGGCGCGCGTGCCGCTTACATCGGCGGCGCCGTCGGCACCGCTTGCGCGCTCGACGGCAGGGACTACGGCATCCCGGCCCTCGGCACCATGGCCCACAGCTGGGTCCAGCTCTTCGACACCGAACTGGACGCCTTCCTGGCCTACGCGAAAGAGTACCCCGACAACTGCACCCTGCTCGTGGACACCTACAACGTCCTCAAGTCCGGCGTGCCCAACGCCATCGAGGCCTTCAACCGGGAAGTGGTCCCGAGAGGCTTCCGTCCGGCGGGCATCCGCATCGACTCGGGCGACATCACCTATCTCTCGAAGAAGGCCCGGCAGATGCTGGACGAGGCCGGGTTCCCGGACTGCGGCATCGTCGCCTCCAACTCGCTCGATGAGTACCTCATCTCCGACATGCTCGAACAGGGCGCGGAGATCACCTCCTTCGGCGTCGGCGAACGCATGATCACCGCCAAGTCCTCGCCGGTCCTGGACGGCGTCTACAAACTCTGCGCCATCGAGGAAGACGGAGAGGTCATCCCGAAGATCAAGATCTCCGAGAACGTCACGAAAATCACCACCCCCGGCGTCAAAGAGGTGTATCGCCTCTACGACAAGGAGACCGGAAAGGCGGAGGCCGACGTCCTCACCATGACCCACGAGGTCATCGACGAGAGCAAGCCGTACCTGCTCTTCGATCCGGACTACACCTGGAAACAGAAAGAGCTCACCAACTTCACGGCCCGCAAGCTGCTCGAGCCGGTCTTCGTCGGCGGCAAGTGCGTCTTCGAGCGCAAGCCTCTGGCGGACATCCAGAAGTACTGCAAGGAACAGGTGGACACCCTCTGGGACGAGGTCACCCGTTTCGAGCACCCCCACAACTACTATGTCGACCTGTCCCAGGAACTCTGGGATGAGAAATACAGACTGCTGAAGGAGCACAGTGCCAAAGTATGAGTCAGAACACGCCGCGGTATGACACCGTCATCTTCGACCTCGACGGCACCCTGCTCTACACGCTGACCGACCTGACCACCGCGGTGAACGCGGCGCTCCGAAAGTTCGGCTGGCAGGACCGCACCCTTGAAGAGATGCGGCACTTTGTCGGCAACGGCATCCGCAATCTCATGGACCACGCGGTGCCCGGCGGGGAACAGAACCCGCTGTTCGAAGAAGCCTTCCGGGCATTCAAGGAGGTCTATGCCGTCTGTCAGAAGGACACCACCGGGCCCTACGAGGGCATTCCGGAGGCCGTCCGGGAACTGCAGGCGGCCGGCATCCGCATGGCCATCGTCTCCAACAAGTACGACGGGGCCGTGCAGGACCTGAACGAGGAGTTCTTCCACATGGACATCGCCATCGGGGAGCGGGAGGGCATTGCCCGCAAACCCGCCCCGGACAGCGTGTTCCTCGCCATGAAGGAGCTGGGGGCGGACCCGGAGCGCACCGTCTACGTCGGAGACTCCGACGTGGACCTGAAGACGGCGCAGAACGCCGACCTGCCCTGCATCTCGGCCCTCTGGGGCTTCCGGACGCTGGAAGAGCTGAAGTCCTACGGCGCCACCTGCATCGCCGAAACCCCGGCACACATGAACGCCATCATCCTTGGCGCAACCGAATAACACTGCAAAACGGGACGCCTTCGGACGCCCCGTTTTAAGGAGGAGCAATATGGCTTTTGAACACTTTGTCGACAACGGCGGGAAACAGCTGCGCTGCGGCTACACCACCGGCACCTGTGCGGCCCTGGCGGCACGGGGCGCCGCCACGTTGCTCCTGACCGGCAAATCGCCCGCGTCCGTCTCCGTCCTGACCCCGAAGGGCTGGACCGTGGAGGTGGTCCCGGAGTTCTGCCGGAAAGAAGAGAAATACGTCTGCTCCTGCGGCATCCGGAAAGACGCCGGGGACGACCCGGACATCACCGACGGCATGCTCGTCGTGGCCACCGTCCGGAAACTCCCGGTCCCGGAGCACCCCGCCACGGTGGAAGCCGTGCGCATCGACGGGGGAGAAGGCGTGGGCCGTGTCACCAGACCCGGCCTCGACCAGCCCGTCGGGGAGGCGGCCATCAACCACGTGCCCCGGAACATGATCCGCACCGCGGTCATGGGGGTCTGTGAGGGCCTCGAGTACGATCCGCTCACCGAGGGCCCGCTGGAGGTCATCCTCTCCATCCCGGAGGGGGCGGAGAAGGCGGCCCGGACGTTCAACCCGAAACTCGGCGTGGAGGGCGGCCTGTCCATCCTCGGCACCACCGGCGTCGTGGAGCCCATGAGCGAGCAGGCCATGAAAGAGACCATCCTGCTCCAGCTGCGCCAGACCTATGAGATGAAGGTCGGTATCGACGACGAGGCGCCGGAGGTCATCCTGACCCCGGGCAACTACGGGACCAGCTTTCTGCAGGAGCACAAACTGGACCGGCTCGGCGTGCCCGTCGTGAAGATCTCCAACTACGTGGGCGATGCGCTCGACGCCGCCGTGAACTGCGGCTTCACTGAGATCGTCCTCGTGGGACACATCGGCAAACTGGTGAAACTGGCAGGCGGCATCATGAACACCCACTCCTCTGTGGCGGACAGCCGCATGGAGCTGATGGCGGCCCACGCCGCGGCCTGCGGCGCTGAACGGGACACCGTCCGCGAAGTCATGGCCTGCACCACGACAGAGGCGGCCCTCACGTGCCTGAACAAGGTCGGCCTCGCCGACGAGACCCTGCTGAGCCTGAGCCTCGCCGTCCAGAAACACCTGGAGGAGCGGGTCGCCATGGCCGGCGGGAAAAGCGTGACTGTGGGCGCGGTGGTGTTCTCCAATGAATACGGCCCCCTCATGGTCACCGGACCGGCGCGGACCCTCGTGGACAAGTGGAGAGAGGAGGCCGGCCAGGAGACATGATCCATTTTGTCGGAGCAGGTCCCGGAGCCGAAGACCTCATCACGCTGCGGGGCGCGAAGCTCCTCGAAGAGGCCGACTGCATCATCTATGCGGGCAGCCTCGTTGACCCGAACTTACTGAAGCGGGCCAAAGCGGCCTGCGACATCTATAACAGCGCCACCATGACCCTGGAAGACGTCCTGGCCGTCATGGAGGAAAAAGAGGCGGAAGGCCTTACGACCGTCCGCCTGCACACCGGAGACCCCAGTCTGTACGGGGCCATCCGGGAACAGATGGCTGCGCTCGACGCCAGAGGCATCTCCTACGATGTCACCCCGGGCGTCTCCAGCGTCTTCGGCGCCGCCGCGGCGCTGGACGCGGAGTTCACGCTTCCCGGCGTCTCCCAGACCCTCATCCTCACCCGCATGGCCGGCCGCACGCCGGTCCCGGAGCGGGAGGAGCTGCGGAAGCTTGCGGCCCACGGGGCCTCCATGGCCATCTTCCTGTCCGCCGGCCTCTTAGAGGAGGTCCAGAGGGAGCTGTGCGCGGGGGCCTTCACGGAGGACTCGCCCGCGGCCATCGTCTACAAGGCCACCTGGCCGGAGGAGAAAACGCTCCGCTGCACCGTCGGCACGCTGGCGGAGACCGCCGAGCGAGAGGGCATCCGCAACACAGCCCTCATCCTGGTGGGGGACTTCCTCACCGCGCTCCCCGAGCGCAGCAAGCTCTATGACCCGCACTTTACCACCGCCTTCCGGAAGGGGGACGACACATGAAGATCGATATGCTCTCCTTCACGGAGGCCGGTTACGAGATGGCACAGACCATAAGGAACGCGCTGGAAGAACGGCCGCTCCTGAACCCCGGCGAGAGCCCCCGGCTGACGGTCACCGTGTCCCGGTGCAACCAGCCGCTGAGCCTCGGCGAATGGACCGGGCAGATGTTCGACCAGACGGACGCCCTCGTGTATGTCGGCGCGGCCGGCATTGCGGTCCGGGCCATTGCGCCCTTCGTGAAAAGCAAGGTGACGGACCCTGCCGTCGTCGTGGTCGACGAGGGCGGCTCCTTTGCCATCCCGGTCCTCTCCGGGCACCTGGGCGGAGCCAACGACTTAGCCCGCGCCATCGCGGAGCGCACCGGCGCCACGGCGGTCATTACGACGGCCACCGACGTCAACCACGTCTTCGCCATCGACGCGTGGACCCGGAGACAGGGCCTCGTCATCCAGAACACCGAAAAGATCAAAACCATCTCCTCCGCGCTGCTGGCGGGCGAGACGGTGTACATCGCCACCGAATGGCCCATTGCGGGCGATGCGCCGAAAGGCGTCGTCGTCGAAGCCCTGAACCGCTCGGTGGAAGGGGAGATGCGACCCCTGCGGGTGGCGCCCCACATCCTCATCACGAACCGGCGGGACGCCGCGAAGGCCTATCCGGACGCCCTCATCGCCGTCCCGAAGAACGTGGTCCTCGGCGCCGGCTGCAAGCGCAACGTGCTGCCCGTCAGCTTTGAACTGCTGCTGACCCAGCTCCTCGGCGAGCTGGACCTTTTGGAAGACGCCATCGACGCCGTCGCCAGCATCGACATCAAAAAGGATGAGCCGGGCCTCCTGGCCTTCTGCACGGTCCACGACTGGCCGCTCATCACCTACTCCGCCGCCCGCCTGAAAGAGGCGGAAGGGGAGTTCACCGCCAGCTTTTTCGTCCGCAATGTCACCGGCGTGGACAACGTCTGTGAGCGCAGCGCCTCGCTGCTGTCCGGCGGACCGTTACTGAAAGAAAAAACCACCGGAAACGGCGTGACCATGGCGGCCGCGGAGAAACCGACGGCCCTGACCTGGAACAGCGCGCCGCTGGAGAACTACGAATGAACCGTCTCTATGTCGTCGGGCTGGGCCCCGGAAAAACCGAATACTTCACGGCGGAAGCCGTGCGGGCTCTGAAAGACGCCGACGTCATCTGCGGCTACACGGTCTACGTGGACCTGGTGCGCCCGCGGTTCCCGGACAAAGAGTACGTTGCCTCCGGCATGCGCCAGGAAGTGGAGCGCTGCGAGCAGGCGTTACAGTCCGCGGCAGCGGGGAAGACCACCGCCCTGGTCTGCAGCGGAGACGCGGGCGTCTACGGCATGGCCAGCCCCGTTCTGGAACTGGCCGGCAGACACCCGGACGTGGAAGTCGTCGTGGTGGCGGGTGTGACCGCCGCCCTCTCCGGCGCCGCCGTCCTCGGCGCGCCGCTCAGCCACGACTTCTGTGTCATCTCGCTGTCCGATCTGCTCACCCCGTGGGAGGTCATCGAGACCCGCCTGAAAGCGGCGGCGCTGGGCGACTTTGCCGTTGCCCTCTACAACCCCGCGTCCCAAAAACGGAGAGACCATCTGCGCCGGGCGTGCGGCATCCTGCTGGAAAACGG
>JAEIGA010004153.1_pt1 | contig 22422 bp, 21 predicted proteins | sample 9270691 | NCBI WGS metagenome assembly JAEIGA01 (sample SAMN17057246, study PRJNA624740) | gut metagenome | biome: biome; isolation source: fecal sample | host: Bos grunniens | place: China: Xizang | collected 2019 | reverse complement strand
CATTGGCAAACAACCTGACATAGGGCTCACGCCTGCTTTCTGATACAACGCCATTGTTGCTTGCTGACGCTCTTGCATCTTCTCTGGTGGGTATTTAGCATTAATCTCGTCCAATTGTGGTTTCAGTACGCGCATCTTGGCACTCGATTTGTTTGATGCCCAAACGAATGGCAATAGTATCAACTTAATAACCAAGGTCATAAGCAAGATGACCAAACCGATATGCAATCCCCAAGAACTGAACAAGTCAAACATCGGAATTACCAGTGCCTTGTTGATCCATGCTACAATCTTCCATCCCAGTGGCACTAGTTCATTGAGGTGCAACTTCTCCGCACTCGCTACATCTTTGTCGTATGCCTTTAGTGTGTTGTAGTGGTTAGGACCTAAGTAGTAGCGCAGATCGGTGGTTTTCTTGCCTGTGATGTCCAATGGCAAACTGCATGTGCTTTTATACTCCTTAATATAACGCGTGTGCGCGCCCATAGGAGTGGATTCTAATTCTGAAGATTCAAATCCGTCCTCCGCAATCAGTACGGTAGAGAAGAACTGGTCCTTATATCCAATCCATTTCAGACGAGCAGACTCCTTGGCGCGGTCGGCCTTCACTTCGGAGAGTTTCTCTACATCACCGCCTACAAACATATATTGCAGTTGTGCGTATTTCTCCTCGAACTTACGACCTTTCTCCTGTTGTGGAATGAGTTGTGTCCATTGCATTTCAATCGAACTCATGTTTTGAGCCAAGGCCCATTGCATATTGTGTGGTTGAATGCTCATTCCTAACATATAATCGTCTGCTGCTAAGGTATATACAATATCTATATAGCAATTTTCGATACTGGTGTTCAGGCGCATAACAAGGCTTGTATTTCCTTCGGCATCCGTAGTTTGATCTGCGGCGGAGAAATACAGGTTCTTGGTCGAGATGATGCGACTATTATTAGTGATGAGTGTGAAATTAAGTTGGCTCTCCTCTCCTTGGAACAGGCATAGCGGATTTACACTATCGCCATATGCTTTGTAGTCCTTTAGTTCAGCTTTGGCTACTACACCTCCACGGCGTGCGATGCCAATTCTCAGCTTGCTGTTCTCCAGCGTCACTAGTCCCTCTTGACCTTGTGCGGCAGGGGCAAACGGACCATACAAAGCAGTCATCTGCTCGGCTATAGTCTCTTCTGATAGGGTAGTTCCTTCTTCGGCAGCTTGTGCTTGTTGTTGGGTCAATTGTTCCGCCAATCGCGTAGCCTCTGCCTCCATCGCTTGTACTAGGGCAATTGAGTCTTGCACACGCTGACGTGCTGCCAACTCCTCCTTAGAAGGACGATTGAAAAATGAAAATCCAATGATAATAGCGGCTATTAAGCCAAATCCAATCCACGTGTTCTTATCCATTATACTATAAAAGGGTTAAAAGAGTTTTGATCGTTTTAAAAGTTTTAGGGTGCTGTTAGACCCAAAAAACATGCAAAGTTACGCAAAAAAAACGGAATATGAAAGAAAAATAGCATAAATTACACTTTTTTTGCATTTTTTTGTCAAAATATTTGGTCATATCAAAAAAAAGCAGTACCTTTGCACTCGCTTTCGAGAAGGAAGTGTGCGGGATGTAGTTCAGCCCGGTTAGAATGCCTGCTTTGGGAGCAGGAGGTCGTGAGTTCGAATCTCGCCATCCCGACAAGAGACGATAATGGAGCAATTTCATTATCGTCTTTTTCTTTTCCTGCTTCATATTTGCTTGGTAATGAATTAATTATAGCAAATATACTATTCAGTTTTATTGTTCGATAATTCTGATTTACTTTATCCCATAAAACTCCCTCGGGAAATAGTAGATTCTGTATATCTACCTTCTGCTTATAATCCCCATTATTCCACAAACCACTTAATTGTGAGGAGATTACAATGGCATGCTCCGCTATTTTATCTATGTTCGATAACTTTTTTGAATAGGTATTCAATTGTGTGTTGATATTATATAGTTCTTCTCGTAACACTCCTATTGTTGTATCATATATAGTTTGGTCTATCTCCCCTAATCCATAACGAACTTTTACTTTATTAATCTTATTCTCCACTTCTGTCTTGTGTGACTTAATGAGTTTTATCTGCGCATCTTGTTCTTTGTTGAAATGCCCCAACTCTGTCCGTATTACCTTTTGTAACAATGGTACTAATTCGGGTTTGAGTTGAAATCCATTAAGGTGTTCAATATATAGAGCATGCATAGTTTTAAGACTTTTATTGTTCTTGCAATGCTTGGTGTTACATTTGTAATAATGTATGTGTCGTTGCTTTGCTTCGTATGCACAAAGTTTGCTTCCGCAATCTGCGCATCGTACATGTCCTACTAATGGGTATAACTCGTTTACTTGGTGTTGTACATTTCCTTTAGTACAGAACCCATTTGCTATGTTGAATGTCTCCTCATCTATTAGTGGTTCGAAGTTACCTTTAACCCGTCCACCTTCTAGCTCCTTGTGTACAATATAGCCACAATAGATAGGTTTTTTGAGTATTTGATTAAGACGCTTATAGTTTACGCTTAATCCCATTGCATTGAGTTTTGAACATATATCTACTTCACTCATACCCTGTGCTCGCCATACCCACGCATTTCTCAATATACGCCCTTCTTCATTGATTGTCATTATTAATTTCTTACCCACCTTCTCTCTGCTATATCCAAGTGGTACTTGAAAACAATAATCTCCACGTTGTAGGCATGCAATCGTACCACCATACGTTTTGTCACGGCGCATTTGGTTCTCAAACTGACTAAATAGGAATATCATGTTTTGCATAAACTCTCCTGCTGCGGTGTCATGCTCAGTTGCTTGTGTTGCAGATACAACATATATTCCTTTTGATTTGAGGTATGCCTTGGTAGCAATGGCTTCTTCGCCCGTTCGACTAAATCTATCCAAAGAATACACAAGTATGACATTAATCTCTTTGTCCATCGCCACCTTACTTATCATATCTTTGTATAATCTACCTTCTGTCTTTGCACTTTCAAATGTTCCACCAAAATACTTTTTAATAGTTATGCCATGCTCTCGTGCATACTTCTCACATACCTCTTTTTGTGTATCTAATGAACTATTGTTGTTATATTGGTCTTGACTGGACACTCGTGTCCATAATGCTGCTACTTTCTTATCCAACTTGTTAAATGGTAATATCGTATTCTTCATCTCTATCCTTATTATATATATTATTATAGTTATCTTGCATTATAATTGCTAATCGTAATAATGAATTCAATATTTCTACTTGTTCTTTTTCGTCATTGATGCCTAATTTATCAAAATCTTCTTGGTACTTCTTAATATCTATCATCCCTATCGGTAATATACCCTTCGCAAGGTGCAGTATAAAACTGCTTATTCGTCTTTTAGGCTCTTTCGTTTTTTTTGAAAGACTTTTACTGCCGCCAAAGCAGACTATGGCTTACAACGAAAAATTGTACATCTGTTACATATTATCAATGTTTTTTTACAAATATACGATTTTTTTTATTTTTAAGAAATAAGCAATTTTAACTTACGCAATGTATTGATACTTGTGCCTGTGATTGCTTGAATATTCCGCAGTGACAACCCCTTTTTTAGTAGTGACAATTCTTTACTATACTGCTCTTTCATTTGCTCATCAGACTTCTTGTAGCCCTCTTTTCTACCTACTTTGCCACCATTGCTGCGGAAGTGTTGGTAACCACTGGACATGCGACTACGGATAAGACTGCGCTCCATTGAGTTGAATTGACCAATAATACCCAATACCAACTGCGCTATCGGGTTTACAGAACCATCAGCCATAAGCGTTTCAAGACCATTTTGAAGGATATACACGCTCACTTTCATTTGTGTGAGTTGTTCTATCACTTGCAAGAAATCAATGGCTCTACGACTAATTCTTGAACACTCATACACAAGTACTTTGTCTATACGATTTGCCGCAGCAAACTCTAACAATTCAGTCAACGCTTGACGCTCTGCAACCGATTTTGCTCCGCTTATCTTCTCGCTGAACTCTCTCATAACTTCGTAGTTCATACGACGTGCATACTCACGTAATTCACTTAGTTGACGTTGATAGTCTTGCCCTTTGGTACTAACCCTTGCATATATACAAATTTTCTTCATAAAATAAATTAATTAACGTATGATGTAAATTAAAAACTCTGCAAAGATACTAAAAGTTAATCACATATGCAAGCTTTGTTAAAAAATAAATTAGAACTTAAGTGAATTTAAGTCGATTTTGTTAGATTTTAAGTAAAATATGCTTGTTTATATAATTTTTTTGTTGTATCTTTGCAGAAAATTTTAAAACATATGACAATAAATGATTTTGAACGCAATGTAAAATATTACTGCGAAGAGAAGAAGATTAGCAAAGCAACTCTAGCTGAAAAAATTGGTATCAAGCCTGCTTCTTTGGCAAGAGCGCTACATGGAAATCCACAATTTGACACCATCGTTAAAATTGCTGGAGCATTGGAAATTCCTGTGATAGAATTGTTCCGAGAGGCAAATTCGGTAGATGGTGTTGCTCGTATTGGCGACAGAATTGTTCACTTTCATTCCATCGAAGAATTACAAAGGGCATGTAATTATAACCCACGTAAAATATTCTCAAAAATTAAAATCTAATGTATTTGAATAATCTTTTAAATTATATAGATACATTAGTAATACTTATTTTCTACCTATATAAAGATTAAAAAGTATCATATTTATAATGATACAATAAACGTTAAAAAGATTTCAAAAAGCAATAGATTTCTGATTGTTTGTAGAGGATTTATTCCTTGATGCTCTATAGTCCTTAATATATTTCTATAAGGTTGCATTAATTGAGATATATGAGATTTTGGAGATGTATGTTGGCGTACTATCATTTCAAGTTTATGCATGTCCATGTCTACCTTCTCTAATAATGCTAACCTTTCCAAATCACGTAACTTCATATCTGCTGTAGAGTGCTCATCTTCAAATACCTTATCCATAAAATTCACTATAGGATTTATATTTGTATGTAAGACATCATATAACATTGTGCTCTTGATATTTAGTTGCTTTCGTATTTGTTCCATTGAATTTAGATTTAACTCAAATCTAACTTTACCCTTAAAATACTCTGTCATTTCTTTGTAGTTAGCCAACTTGCTTATGAACTCTTGATTTGCTTTAAGTTGCATTTCACTATCTTTATTGTATATTGTCAGACGCAATTTTCGACCTCTACTAATAACGTTCTTTTCGATAACGAACGTTCCATTCACAACCCTTGATAGATATTTATTGTAGTTCGTTATGGACGTTTTTAGAGAACCTATCAATTGTTCATACTTGTCGCAGCATATATCTTTTGTAACATCTGCTTTTACTACATGTGCTGCGGAAATTATGTTCGGAATATCTAAATAACATATACCAAGACTATTGATATTTTCTAAACACTTGTATATGGTATCATTATTTATTAATAATGGATAATCTTCGTGCAATATTTTACTGGTAAATTCTATCACTAATTCTTGCTCTATCAAGTCTTTTTCAATGTATAGAAGATAGGGATATTGTTGTTCGTATCTGTATTCAACTATCTGACCATTTTTAATGATTGTTGTAAATATATCTTCATCTATATTGGTAATATATTTTTCAGCTACTACAATTTTTAACTTATCAAATGTTATCACTCATTTCAATATTTTTTTACTCATTATTTTTCGCTTTATGCTCCTTAAAAAACCAAAATCTCAACCTTGTTAAGTGGTTTACCTGCCCAAAAATTCATCCATGCTCAAGTCGGTAGGTTTATGGGGTATTTGTGACCAATATTTGCGCATTGCTTGACTGATGTTTTGCTTGTGTTGGGCTGTTTTGGGCTTGCCTGTAGTGCTGCGGCTGATTTTGTCTTTTGTTTTTTGGTCTAACTCTCTAAATTGTCTTCTCATTGTTTATACCAAGCCTTTCTGTGCTTGCTCCTAAAATATAAATATACTATAAATATAGTAAAGGTAGTAAAAAAGTCAAGTATAGTAAGAAAAAAAAACAAAAAAAACAAGGTCGCCCAATTCGTGAAGGACGACCCGATAGCCTATTATGCTTGATTTTTAGGGGAATTTATTGGGAGGGTTTCATTGACAACCCTAATGTTCAAGCCCCTTGAGAAGGGGAGGAGTAATGAATAATATATTCTAATAGGAAGGCGTAATAATAAATTGAAATCCACTCGTTGGAGCTGATATCCTATAGTGATAAAATATTCATTATTAACGAATAATTATACTCCCTTGTCATATTCCTGATTTTGCATAAATCTACTATCCACACTATCAGGAAAACAAAATACACAGAAAGCAAAAACCATCCTATGAATTTGGTCGTATCATATAATATAACAAAGAAACTAGCAAACATACACACGTAAGCAACTAAACCAAAAAGTAACTTAAGTGCTCCGGTTGCTTTCTTGTTAATAATAAATCTATCAACACCTAATTGACCCACAAATACAGAAATTAGTAATAGAGTATTAGGGTCTTTCAAAGTCATAAGTCTAACTCTATTAAAGGCAGATTCGCTGCCTAATAGTTTCTCCTTAATTAATGGAATCTTCTGTTTAGGTAGGAAGGTAGAGTTGAGAAAAAGGAATCGCTCTACCGATTGTTCAAATTCTGTCATACCTTATTGTTAAATATCTTTCTGCACAACAATATTGCTACCATCATGCAGAAAGATATACTAATGATTTATTACATCAAAAATGCTGAAAGTTTGTTAAAGTTTTTCTCTTTAGCAGCTTTGCCGATAAGGAAAAGGTCAATAAACCACCAAAGACCAAAACCACCACCTGTTAAGAGTTTTGCAACACCTGCACCTACACTACCTACCATAAAGCGGTCTATGCCAAGATAACCAAAGAAGAAAGAAACGACCCAAACAACAACAGGGCTTGTTAATGATGTTGTTTGCAACAAAGCGAATTTGTCATCGCTCATGGTTTTCATTTTTTCTACTACGAGTTGCATTTTGTCCGCAGAAAGTTTACCTGAATTGTTTGCTACGAACCAATCAATTTTACTTTGTTCCATAAAATATTAATTAAGTTAGTTAATAAAGGTAGTCAATAATCGCCCCTGTTATTGACTTACCAGATAGTTATTTTATTGGGGCTAATCTAATAATTGTATTAATGGAATCATAATACAAACTATTCAAAAAGTTTTAATTATCGGTACCACTCGTATTCGCCTGTTTCCTTGTTAACTTCAAAATTTGCACGGAGCTTATCACCTGCGAAATCGAAGTAAATGGTCACATTGGCTGTATTGCCCGAATAACTTCGAACAACTATATCTGCATCATTGTTAGTAGACCTACTACCAAGTGAAGGAATACAAAAAGACTTGCCTCGACAAAAATCTTTTACATCTTGTTCGGAGGTAAATCCTGTAGAAACTTTTGTTGTGTTACTATTGCTTGAATTACTATTACTTGGTGCACAAGACACTAATAGTACAGATGCCACAAGAACAATAAATAAAATACACTTTTTCATACAAAATAAATTTAATAATATCTGCCTACTCTTTATCGGATTTTCGGCTTCCTCTGTTTTTATTTATTTCCACGCACAATCTTCATCACGTGGGTCTGTGTACTTCATGCATGTACCTGTTTGTTTGTTGATTTCAAACATACAACTTGATGTAACAGCACGACCATAAACTTCTGACATGTCAAAATTTACGCTAATAATAGCTGTGCTTCCGGAATAACTTTTTACAAAAACATTAGAGGAATTACCTGTTGTACTTACACCTACATAAGGAATAGTGAATTTTTTGCCATAACAATAATCTTTAACATCTTGTTCAGAGGTAAATTCTGTAGAAACTTTTGTTGTGTTACTACTGCTTGAATTACTATTATTTGGAGCACAAGATACTAATAGTACTGATACCATCAGAACAATAAATAAAATACACTTTTTCATACAAAATAAATTTAATAATGTCTGCCTACTCTTTATTGGATTTTCGGCAACCTCCGCAACGGAGCCCTTCGTGATGGCATTAGACAACAAAAAAGCGTGGGCTACCGTTTCTAGCTTCTCAGGGCTTCGACTCCCACCATCACTAAATATACAGAATAGCCCACGCCGCAGCGTGTGCGTATTACTATACAAAGAGATGGTTTCAAAGTTGTCGAAGTTTTGAGAATCCCTGTAAAGCAAACGCTTTATATGTTTATGTCTTTTTTAGACTGATTTTATTCCATAGGCAATATTATCTTGAATTTCGGTGCAAAGGTACAATATTTTTTTGATACATGCAAGGAAAATATGCTTTATATATAATTAAGGTGTGTTTATTTTGATTTACCGCAGCAATATTTCGTATAAAAGTCTTCTATTTGCACTAATGATTCAATAAATTCATTGTTCGATATTTCGATACTCTTCCCGACTAACCAACAAAAACCACTTGATCAAATCAAGTGGTTTTTTCTTTGTCTATATCTTAACTATATCAACAATTTTATAACTTATACACCAGGTGCACTTATTTATCTTGCATCTCAACCAAGCGTCTATAATAGCCACTCATTGCCATGAGTTCATCATGCGTCCCCTGCTCTACTATCTCACCTTCGTGTAATACACAAATGACATCTGCATTGCGAATGGTACTCAATCTATGCGCTACAACGATAGTCGTTCTATCGCGCATTAAATTCTCTAGAGCCTCTTGTACTAGTTTCTCCGATTCAGTATCCAATGCTGAGGTCGCCTCATCAAGAATCAAGATTGGTGGATTTTTAAGGATTGCTCGTGCGATAGAGATACGTTGGCGCTGTCCCCCACTTAACTTTGAACCGCGATCACCTATTGTCGTTTGATATTGATCTGGTGTAGCCATAATAAAATCATCAGCATTGGCTATACGAGCCGCCTCTCTAACTTGTTCAAGGCTTGCTGCCTCTACACCAAATGTAATATTATTATAAAAAGTATCATTAAACAAGATGGCCTCTTGATTAACATTACCCATCAAAGCTCTTAAATCAAATGTCCTTAGCTCTCTAATATCCACTCCATCTATCGTAATACGTCCATGATTTGGATCATAAAAACGAGGCAACAAATCGGCCATAGTAGTTTTACCACTACCCGATTGCCCCACCAATGCTACTGTTTGACCTTTACGTATTTCGAGATTAACGTTCTTCAACACAGGTCTATCTATTTGATAGGAGAAACTGACATTCTCATAACATATAGTGGACTGAAACTCACTAATCTTGCATGGACTATCCACTTGTTTTATATTAGACTCGGTATTAAGAATCTTATCAATACGTTCCAACGATGCCATACCACGACGAATACCATAAGTGGCTTTGCTAAGGTCTTTAGCAGGTCCTATAATCGAGTAAAAGATCACTAGATAATATATAAATGTAGCAGCGTCAATCGTAGCATTATCACTAATAATCAGCAAGCCACCAAACCACAACAAAATAGCTATTAATGCCGTACCAAAAAATTCAGAAACAGGGTGCGCCAAATAATAACGCCTATTAATACGATTAAAAGTTTGACGAGTCGCATTAATCAACAACTGAAAACGTTTAACAAGTTTTTTTTCTGCATTAAAAGCCTTTATCACTCTCAATCCTCCCAACGTTTCATCTATTTGTGTCAAAATTTCGGCATTCTGCTCTTGGCCTTTAGATGAAGCTCGCTTAAGCGATCTACCTATTCGCCCGATGAGCAATCCAGCTATTGGTAATAGTACAAGTACAAACAACGTTAATTGCCAAGAAATAGAAAATAGAGTTATCAAATAAACAATAATCATTATTGGATCCTTAAAAAGCATATCCAATGTAGACATTATACTAGCTTCTACCTCATTCACATCATTAGTCATGCGAGACATGACATCTCCTTTGCGTTCCTCGGTAAAAAAGCCAATAGGAAGACTCACTACTTTCTTATATAAACTTTCACGTAAATCTCGTAATACACCTGTACGAATTGGCACCATAAAGTAATTAGCCAACCATGCAGATAAACATTTACATCCAGTTAACGCCACTAAACACGCCCCTAGCAACAGCAATACTGATGATGCACCATTGAGCTGAATTTGCTCGTTAAGATAGACATATAGATTGTTTTTCAAAACACCTATCATATCATGCATACCAGCAGCCTCTGATAAAGATTGATAAGAAGCTTCCACTGTAGAAAGTCCAAACAACAATTGCAATACAGGTATTATAGTTGCAAAAGAAAACAAAGAAAGAATTGTGGATAGTACATTGAAAAACATATTCAACACTACATACCACTTATATGGTGGAACAAATCTACGTAATACTGAAAAAATAGACATCTTATATTCTAGCTTTTAACGGAATGAATTTTACGATTGTTTTCTGCCACATACAAAAGCACTGCTCGTTCAAAAGCATCTTTATCAATTCCAAAATCTGTTTGTATAGGTAGTACAATCAATTTCTCTCCTAGTTGTTCTACAAGCGGTGTTTGCATCATACGCATGTAATCCTTCTCTGTTGTTAGCACACAAGCATACTGTTCCGCTTTTTTAAGTATAAGTTGTACATCACTATTTTTAAACTTATAATGATCACGGAAAATCAACATTTGTGTGTCAGGATACTGTTTAGACACATGATCATATAGCCCTTGTGGATTTGCTATACCTGCCACAATCAATGGCGTACCTGGCAAATCTAAAGGCGCATATTGTATGGATGAATAACACAAATTTTGATAGGATGCCAACTGCAATTGGTTGCTCACTATTCTTCTTAATATAGGAGGCATTTCTTGCGGACATTTGGTAACAACCACAGTGTTAGCTCTTCTACTTTCCGCTGGCAAATCACGCAAATTGCCATGTGGCAACATATGATCATTTACATACAATTTATCATAGGACGTTAACAAAATATTGTAGCCACACCTAATGCGTCTATGTTGAAATGCATCATCTAGGATTATACATTGGAGCTCGGGAAAGCGTTGACGTAATTTTCTAACACCTTCTAGACGATTAGCACATACCGCTACTGGAATATCCGGAAAATGCAAATGGATAAGCATAGGCTCATCTCCTATGGTCATAGCCGTATCGCTATCTCCTGCCAACCTAAATCCTGATGTAGATCTACCATATCCTCGCGACAAAACAGCGATACTATATTTATTCGACAATAAGCGTATCAAATATTCTGTCATAGGCGTTTTTCCTGTTCCTCCTACCGCTAGATTGCCAATACAAATAGTTGGTATACTCACCGAGAACGAAGGCAAAATACGCTCATCATACAATATGTTACGCACCCAAACTACTAGTGCGTAAATCCATGAAAATGGCGCTGCTAATATGCGAAGAATGGATTTCAATGCCTTTGGTGTTTATTCGATTTTTTATCACTCAATCTTCATTTCTGGCATAATGGCCATAATACGTGGTTTAGAAGCAAATTCTCGTATTTGGAGAATGAGTTCTTCTTCTGGAGTTGTTTCATCAAGCATCTCCAACATTTCCATTAGCGGATCTTTTTTCTCTGGATAGTAGGTGATATCAAAAGCTCCCAATTGCGCTAATTCAGCTGCTTTTGCTATAGCTGAATTAATGTTACCTAACTCATCTACCAAACCAATCTCCATAGCATCCTTACCTAGCCAAACACGTCCTTCACCTATTGCCTTTATCGAATCTTGTGTCATGCCACGTCCTTCTGCACAACGGGTTGTAAAGAGATCATAACCGCGCTCTACCATTGCTTGCATAAGCGCAAACTCCTTCTCATCCATTCCTTTGTATAGCGCATTAGTGAATAAACCAGAGTGCTGATTGGTAGATACTCCATCTACATCAAGCCCGACTTTATCACGCAATTGATTGAGATTAGGTACTGTTCCAAAAATACCAATCGAACCGGTTAATGTAGTAGGTTCTGCATATATATAATCAGCAGAACACGAAATATAATATCCACCAGACGCAGCATAATCACCCATAGAAACTACAACTGGCAAACCTTTCTCTTGCAAGGTTCTAATAGCATGCCAAATTTGCTCACTTGCATCTGCACTACCGCCAGGACTATTTACACGGAATACAACTGCTTTGATATTATCATCTTGGTGAATTTTTTTAATAGTTTTAATAAGCTCTGTATCCACAATACCTTCACTACCACTATCGTATATTTGTCCTTCCGCATACAAGACAGCCACCTTATCTTGAGCCAAAATGGTAGTACGTTCAACATTAGTCATAGACGTATGTGACATCACATTATAATCCGCAGTACCAGTATACATGCGCATAATAGAGTCCATATCTTGTACATATACAAGATCATCTACCATACCATATTCAACATACTTATATTGAGGTTGCAAAGACATACATTCATCAGCGTATGCATTCAAATCATCCACATTCAAGTTACGAGATTGAGCTACCGCCGTCTTCAACTCTGACCAAATACCTTGTAGATATAGCTCTGTCTGTTGACGATCTTCTGGAGACATCGAAGTACGGAAATATGGTTCAACAGCAGATTTGAATGTACCTACCTTTAAAATCTGCATTTCAATACCCAATTTCTCAAACAAACGAGTAAAGTACATTTTTTGTGCAGTTAAGCCATCCCATGCAATAGTACCAACAGGATTCAAATATACCTTATCTGCCACAGATGCTATGTAATAGTTAGTTTGTGTATATGCATCAGCATATGCGATAACAAACTTACCTGATGCTTTAAAATCCATCAAAGCATCACGCAGTGCTTTAGCAGAAGCTGGCGCTACTGATAACTCACCACCACGCAAGTATATACCCAATATTTTATCATTGTTTTTAGCCAATTCAATATTGTTCAACAAATCATTGAGTCCCACTTTCGAAACACTCTCCATACCAGATAACTCTTCCATCAGAGCATCAAAAGGATTCTCTTCAGCAGATTGTTCCACAACCTCTCCTGCCATATCAATTCGATAAACGGTATTATCTTCTATAATAGTAGGTGGAGTAACTAGCAACATACTCATTATTCCTCCGAATATTGCAGACATCAGGAAATAAACTCCCAATGCAAATAGTGTTATCATCAAACAACCTAAACGTTTACGTGGTTTACCTACATTTTGTACTTCTGTCATAATATTCTGTTTTTAATAGTTATTCTTTAATCAGTTTAAACGACTTACGATGATAGGGTGTTATACCATATTGTTTAATCGCCTCATAATGTGCCTTCGTAGGATATCCCATATTTGAATCCCAATGGTACATTGGATACTGCTCATGTAGAGTCAGCATGTATTCATCTCTATAGGTTTTAGCCAAAACACTAGCAGCAGCAATCGACAAATACTTCGCATCACCTTTTACCACGGTTCGAGCTGGCACCTCCATCACTTTTCCCGCAGGAATATAGGGCTTCCACTTATTACCATCCACTAAAATATGCTGCGGAGCAATCGACAACTTATCCAATGCTCGCTGCATCCCCATAATCGATGCCTTCAAGATGTTTACTTGGTCTATCTCTTGCGCCGTTACCTCCACCACTGCCCATGCCAACGCATGTTGCTCTATCAATGGTCGTAAGTCTTGTCGCTGACGATCGGTAAGTTGTTTGGAGTCATTCAAGATCTCCAACCAATATGCATTAGACGGATCATTCAACACCTCCGTACTCCACACCACTGCAGCAGCAAACACACTACCTGCCAAAGGCCCTCTTCCAGCTTCATCACAACCGGCCTCTATCACATTAGGTATGCAATACTTCTCCAACATAACACATCAGAAAGGATAACCTATCGCAAAGTGCATAGCAAAATCATCACGCCAACTCAAACCATTTGGCACGGTTCTCCATTGTGTTCCTGAATTCGCTCCATACAAACGGCTTGGGTCATACAACTTAACACCCATATCTACGCGGAAAATAAAGAAGGTGAAATCCAAGCGTATTCCCACACCGTATGCCAAAGCTATTTGTTTGTAAAACTCATTCCACTTGAATAATCCATAAGGCTGTGCCTCATAATCATATATTGTCCAAATATTACCCGCATCCACAAATGCAGCCACTTCCACAAACGACCACACTTTTGCTCGATACTCAAGGTTTAGATTAAGCCTGATATCACCCGATTGATTATTAAAATCAATCCTACCACCACTACCTTGATATGATCCAGGACCAAGTGTACGAGCCGCCCAACCTCTGACACTATTCGAACCACCGGCAAAATACCTCTTTTCAAAAGGTATTGTCTGCGAGTTTCCATATGGTACAGCCACACCGATATCAGCATGCCAAACCAACCTATGCTTTTGGTGTAAGATATGATTATAAGTCACCGAGAAATCCGCTTTCGCAAACTGTGCAAATTGCGTATTCAACAAGGTATAACTACCCGACTCTTCATCTACAGGGAATTTACATGGTTTAGCTAACAAACTCAACACATTGCCAGCTGTCTCTATATTATAATAAAGATTGACAAACGAACGATAAGGATGCCTTGCTCGATAGGTCGTATAATTACCCGAATACCCCAATCCTACTATAAAATGATTTTCATAGGAATATTTCAGGATATTCGTTGGTTGTAAAAACTGATCACGAAATGCATCACTTATCCATGGCAGATACACATAGCTAATATCTAACAAACGGAACTGATGATTCAAGGCCAAGTGTGGTTGCGAAAACTTATATTGCAAACCCGCATTAAAGATAGATCGCGTATATTCCTCTGGTCGATTTTGATAGTTATATCCCACATCTATAGAAACATTAGAAGGGAAACGCAAGTTTGCATTTGCCTTTGCTTCAATAGCTCGTCCACCATTTTGTCGCCATTCATAACTTGTCCTTGCGTCTAGCGACAACTCTTCGGCTCCCTTAAACAAATTGCGGTTAGCATAACCCAAACCCACTGCTATTCCCCAATCGCCAGCCGAATACGTACCATCCACTTCCGCAGAAATCGAATTCAACTTACTACGAGACATCACAATATGACAATCCAGCTCACTAGCCGACACTTGCTCAAAACTAATATCCACATACTTCACAGGCGACAAACGATTCATACGAGTGTATGTACGCTCCACCAATCGTTCATCATACCTTTCTCCCGGACGAATCGGACAATTGCGAATCAACACTTTTTCGCGCATCAATCGCTTACCTACCCATGTAAACACATACCCATCACGAGCTGAAGTACTCAACTCCTCATCTTCAGGCAATCGATCCAAATCATAGTCTATATGAAAATGCACATTAGCAATCGTATATTGCTTAAACAATCGCTCCTTTTCTTCTGGAGACATCTGATCCACATAAGGATGCAAACACATCGCCACATCAATTGTCCTACCTCCGCGCAAACTATCCGCCACAAAGCGCAAACACTCCGCGTCAAAGTAAAAATAACCACGACGACGCATAGCACTAGCCACACGCTGCCGCTCTTGATTTAACAAATCCGCATCAAACTGCATCCCCGGAGAAACATAGGACATTCGTGAATTTCTAGCCACATGCAGCAAATCTGCCTGCTCTACATTCACCGCATATTCACCTATCTTATAAGGCTCATCCGCCGTAATATGATACACTATATCAAGCTTGCGATCCTTCACGCGCATGGATGTGTCAACCACTGCACGGAAATATCCCTTATTATTCATCGCCTTGGTCAATTGCGTCATACTAGCACGAGCCATATCCTCCGAGAAAACCACTGGCGCCTCACCTATCTTCCGCGCATTCTTACTAGTCCACTTCGTTGTATCCAACGACGCCGTATTATAGATTGCCAACTGAAGCTTCCAAAAGCCCAATACTTCCGTATTTTGCTTCTGTTGAACATACTTCATCATATCACTCGATTGCACATCCTTCGTATCTTCAACTTTAATCTTTACATCATTGAGCAAGTACTTATTTTGCGGAACAAACTTGGTCGTATTACACGAAGTCAATAGGAGGAGTATCACCCCACCTAAAAATATTAATATTTTTGTTCTATTATTCGACATCGCACAAAATTCGCACAAAAGTACAACTTTTTTTTGAAACATGCAAATTTTCCTAGCTCTTTTTCTTGAAAATTGTATTTTCAACAAACCGTTTGTCAAAAAATCCTAAAAGATAACTAAAAAACGCCTTTTTATTTGCGGATATGCAAAAAAATCACTACCTTTGCACGCAAAATAAATATTCAAAGAATATGGTGTATAAGCCTAGCGATAAGATGTGCGACTTAATGTGTTGCGGTCGAGTAGCCGAACACGGGCAATCATTGATGGAAGAACAAGTTCTTCAATTAATGAACCGCTTCGGCATTTCATTAGGTGTAGGCAATAAAACTATTGAAGAGAGTTGCCGTGAAAACCAAGTAGATAGCACCACTGTACTCACCATCATCAACTACGCCATCAACCGCCAAGTGCCTTCGCAAATTGACATTCATATCCCTACACTTCATCGCTACCTAGAAAACGCACATACATACTTCTTGAAATTCCAATTGCCTCGCATTCGTCAAGAGTTATTAGAATCCATCAATCTCGCTAGTGGAAAAAGCCAAATCCCACTAATGATCATCCGATTTTTTGATGAATATGCCCAAGAAATTCAATCTCATATTGAGCATGAGACAGAGCATTCATATGAGCAGCACGCTCGTGATGATGAGCATATTGCCAACAAGGCGCACGAGCTCAAGAAACTCATCATCAAGTACTACCCCAACGAATCTTTAGGAGGCAACCACGAGCAGATGCGTCTACTATATGCTGCATTGCACGACCTGCGCCATTTCGAGAACGAATTAGCATTGCATTGTGCCATCGAAGACAACATCTTGTTACCTGTATTGCGCAAGGAAGCCAAACAAAATGGCAACAGCTCAATGGAAACAACCAAAAACCACAATGAAGAGACACTTTCTTCGCGTGAGATTGAAGTAATAAAACATGTGGCATTGGGATTAAGCAATAAAGAGATTGCAGACACCATGTGTCTTTCTACCCATACAGTAATGTCACATAGAAAAAATATAGCTCGTAAATTGGATATTCACTCCACAGCAGGTTTAACTATCTATGCTGTAGTGAATGGCATCATTACGCCCAAAGGACTATAATTTACATGTTACGACGAGTACAAAAATACATACGCGACAACGCATTACTATCCCAAGGAGACCGTGTATTGGTATGCGTCAGTGGGGGTGCTGATAGCGTGGCATTGTTAGATGTACTCAAACGCGGGGGGTACGACTGCGTTATTGCTCATTGCAATTTTCATCTACGCGGTGAAGAAAGCAATCGAGACGAAGCATTTGTCAAGCAGATAGCCGATGGACTGCCCTTGTTCATCCAATCCTTCAGCACACAAGCACACGCCAAACAGCAAGGGATTGGAATCGAGATGGCAGCTCGCGACTTGAGATACCAATGGTTCAAACAGATAGCTCAAGAAGCTGACTGCAAAGCCATTGCTGTAGCTCATCACCAACACGACCAAGCAGAAACGGTCTTGCTCAATCTCAAACGCGGCACAGGCATCAGGGGCTTATGTGGTATGCGAGCCAAAAGCCCTAATCCTGCTGGTGGTGCTATACCTATCATCCGTCCTCTACTATGCACCACTCGCGACTATATCGAGCACTATCTGCGGAATATCCGCAAAATATCTTGGACAGAAGACAGTACCAACCAAGATACCACCATCGCTAGAAATGCCATCCGCGAACAACTGCGTTCATACAGCAAAGCGGAAATCGAGCATATAGCAGCCACTGCTCAGCACCTTCAAGGCTATGTCGATATGATTGAAGGTAAAGATTCTGCCGCGGCTGGACAAGCGAAGCTCTTCGAAGAATTAAAAGAATACGGCTTCGCAGAAATCGACAAGATATACCACGCATTACAAGCTGGTGTAGGCGGCAAAGTTTTTCGCTCTTCCACCCACCAAGCTACCATCAAAAAAGGTAAACTGGTTATTGAACCCTTGAAACTTTGAAACTTTGAAACATTGAAACTTTAAAACATTGACCCACTACGGCATCATAGGACAACCTCTAGGACATTCATACTCTGAAAGGTACTTCACAAATATGTTTTCACAAGAAGGCATAGCGGCTCAATATACCCCCTATCCTTTACAAAACATCGATGAAGTAACCACCTTGCTTGACCGACTAGATGGATTCAATGTCACCTACCCATACAAAGAGTCTATCATCCCCTACCTCCATTCTACTGACGATGTAGCTCAAACAATCGGTGCTGTCAATGTCGTGAGCCATGGAAAGGGATACAATAGCGATTGGTTAGGTTTTCGCGATAGCATACGCCCGCTACTCACAGCCAATGACACCCGCGCACTACTACTAGGCACAGGCGGAGTTAGCAAAGCCATACAGTATGCCCTCCACCATCTACACATCGACTTCACGCTTGTCAGCCGAAACGCCCGCACAGGATGTATTCGATACGAAGATATCAACCAAGATATATTGGCAAACCATACGATTATCATCAATTGCACACCACTCGGCATGGAGCCTTTGGAAAACAGCCTACCTGCTCTACCATATGAGTATTTGACTGCCAACCACCTGCTCTATGACTGCATATACAACCCAGAAAAAACACTCTTTCTGCAAGAAGGTGAACGCCATGGTTGTCGCATCAAAAACGGACTAGAAATGCTCCATCTACAAGCCAATGAAGCTTGGAGAATTTGGAGTAATAAATAACTACATACCTAATGAATATGAAACGAATAAACATCATAATGGTTATGCTACTAGTGGTAGCCAACCAATTGCTAGCACAAATTGTGCAAGAAAACGAAGCTGCAGTAGTGTACTACATGCCTAAAACCGAATTAGTAGTCACCCTCCATTACGACTGCGTCACACAACAACCGGGTATGTTCTACCAATATGCGCAACGCTATTTAGGCGCTACGGATATCATCACCGAATCGCAAACCACATACCATCTCACCCATCTAGCATTATCCACACAAACCGTTGCCGACACGCAACGCGCCTACAAGGTGACTGCAGAAAAGGGATACAAACTTCAATTGCTCTCCCTCAACCAAGATGGTATCCTCCTCGGCTACAACATGAGTAAGCCTGTCTCTGCTTCTAGCCCTGCACCACACAGCATCACCACTGCGCATCCTACTTCATACACCACCCCTGTACTTCCACTCCTTGAAGAGCAGTTCATGGCTAGCTCTATTGCCAAGATGGCAGAAGGAGCTGCTAAACAGATTTACCGCATTCGAGAGACACGCCTCAATATCCTTGCAGGAGACGTTGAGCATGTTCCTGCAGATGGTCAAGCTATGCAGCTTGTACTAGATGAACTTGCTAAACAAGAACAAGCACTCGTGGAACTCTTCATCGGTACCACCCAAGTCACCCAACACATCCACCAAGTGACCTACACGCCTCAAGAAAGCGTTGAGCAATATGTCGTATGCCGATTCTCTAAATACGCAGGAGTTGTTTCTAGCGAAGATTTAAGTGGCGAACCTATATACCTCAATCTAGTGGCTAACCGCCAAACTCAAGATGTAGCTTCTCTTGAAGCCAAAGGATTGCCTTCTCAAATATGCTACAACCTGCCTGGTAGTGCGGATATTAACCTAACATACAAGACCCAAACTATTGTCAAGCAATTACCTATTGCACAATTGGGTGTGAGTGTACCTTTACCACAGGATATCTTCGTAGGCAAGACTTTACCTACCATACATTTTAACTTTGATACAGGTAATATTCTATCTATCCAACAATGAAAAAATTAGCCCTTTTATTCTCGCTCTTTTCTGCCACTACCCTTCTATTTGGACAGGAGTTGAAATGCACTGTCACCATCAACTCGGACCAAGTACAAGGTACCAATAAGGAAGTATTCACCACCCTCCAACAAAGTATCGAAGAGTATGTCAACACCCTTCGATGGACGAATATGACCTTCCAAGAGAAAGAGCGTATCGAATGTAGTATGTTGCTAGTGGTTAAAAGTGTACAAGAGAACACTTACACTTGCGAGTTTACATGCCAAAGTCGCCGCCCTGTCTTTGGTACAAGCTATTCTACCCCAACCTTGAACCTCAAGGACAATAATTTCGTGTTCACTTATCAGGAATACGACCGCCTTGATTATCAACAAACTACCTTCACCACCAATCTCACCGCTTTGTTGGCGTATTACTGCTACTTGATTATCGGTCACGATATGGACTCGTTCTCCAAACTAGGCGGTACACCCTATTTCCAAGCTTGCGAGAGTATAGTCAACGCTGCCCAATCAGCCTCTCTCGATAATGCCGAAGCAGCGGGTTGGAAAGCCTTTGAGAGCAATCGCAATCGCTATGCCTTGATTAGCAATATCAACGATGAAGCATTCAAGAAGTACCGTCTTTTCTACTACGAGTACCACCGCCATGGCTTGGATGAAATGGTCAATAATGTAGCCAACGGCCGTGCACGCATCGCCAAAGAGATGCCTGCTCTCAAGGAAGCATACAACGCACGTCCTGGTACATACGTCATCAACACTTTCCTCGATGCCAAAAGCGATGAGTTGGTCAATATCTTCGAAAAAGGTACTACCGAAGAAAAGAAACAAGTATACGAATTACTCATGGATATCGATCCTACTAGACAAACCACATACGATAGAATAAACAAATAATATATATGGAAAGAAAAGTTCGTGTTCGTTTTGCTCCAAGTCCAACCGGAGCATTGCATATTGGTGGTGTGCGCACTGCCTTGTTTAACTACCTATTCGCTCGTCAACATGGCGGTGATATGTTGCTTCGTATCGAAGATACGGATTCTACCCGCTTTGTGCCAGGTGCCGAGGAATATATCACCGAGTCATTAGCTTGGCTCGGCATTGAGATTGATGAAGGTATCTGCCAAGATGCTCCTAATGGCAAGGGTGATCATGGTCCCTACCGCCAAAGCGAGCGTCGCGAGATCTACCACAAGTATGTGGATCAACTTCTCGCTTCGGGCAACGCCTATATCGCATTTGATACCCCCGAGCAATTGGAGGCTAAACGTGCTGAGATAGCTAACTTCCAATACGATGCTCGCACCCGTGAGCAGATGGTCAACTCCCTCACTCTCTCCAAGGAGGAAGTGGATGCTCGTATTGCTGCAGGCGAGAAGTATGTGGTTCGTTTCAAGGTAGAACCAAACATCGACGTACATGTCCACGACCTTATCCGTGGTGAAGTGGTGATCAACTCCAATATCCTCGATGATAAGGTGTTGTATAAGTCAGCAGATGATCTGCCTACCTACCACCTTGCCAATATCGTGGATGACCATTTGATGGAGATCAGCCATGTGATTCGTGGTGAAGAGTGGTTGCCTTCTGCCCCACTCCATGTGTTGTTGTACAAGGCTTTTGGTTGGGAAGAGAGTATGCCTGAGTTTGCTCACTTGCCACTATTGCTCAAGCCAGACGGCAATGGTAAACTCTCTAAGCGTGATGGTGATCGTTTGGGCTTCCCTGTGTTCCCATTGGAGTTCCACAATCAGAAAGATGGTTCCGTATCATCGGGTTACCGCGAGGAGGGTTACTACCCAGAGGCAGTGATCAACTTCTTGGCCTTGCTTGGCTGGCACGCTACGGGCGATCAAGAGATGTACACCATGCAAGAGCTCATCGAGCAGTTCTCGCTGGAGCGCGTGAGCAAGTCTGGCGCTAAGTTCGACTACGAGAAGGGCAAATGGTTCAACCACCAATACCTCCAACTCAAGTCTAACGAAGAACTCGCCGAGCAATTTATGCCTATTCTTGACACTCAACTCTCAACTCTCAACTCTCAACTCTCACTTGAGACCGTGTCGAAAGTGATCGGTTTGACCAAGGATCGTGTGAACTTCGTAAGCGAGTTGTGGGATCAAGTTAACTTCTTCTTTGTGGCTCCAGAGGAGTACGATGAGAAGTCGTTGAAGAAACGTTGGAAAGAGGATAGTCCAAAGCATATGACCGAGATGCTTGCTCTCTTGGAGGCGCACGAGGACTGGTCAGCAGAGGGTTTGGACAACTTGATTATGCCTTGGATAGCCGAGAAGGAGTACGGTGTAGGTATCGTAATGAATGCTTTCCGTATCTGCTTGGTTGGTGCTGCTCGTGGTCCACATATCTGGAACATCACCGATGTGTTGGGTAAAGAAGAGACGCTCCGCCGCGTCCGCACCGCCTTGGAGAAGTTAGGATAAGAACTTTAACGTCGATCATTTGAATCCGACAATATCAAACGAGCCCCT